>Ga0209281_1000172_pt1 | contig 151766 bp, 129 predicted proteins | sample MedtruBG_FD_187514 | JGI IMG/M metagenome (GOLD analysis project Ga0209281, IMG submission 187514) | Root nodule microbial communities of legume samples collected from California, USA - Medicago truncatula BG (SPAdes) (version 2) | ecosystem: Host-associated > Plants > Roots > Nodule | place... | reverse complement strand
GCTGTACCACGTGATGCGGATAATTTGGTAAAACAATACGTCCCATTCTTGGCATATTCGCTTCCTGTATCCTTGGAAGCTTTCAGCGTAGCAGAGGAATGAAAAATAAATCTGTCCCCTTTTTCTGTTTTCGCCGCATTCTTGGCATATTCGCTTCCTGTATCCTTGGAAGCTTTCAGCGTGGCAGAGGATTGAAAAATAAATCTGCCCCCTGTTTGCTGTCCCCTTTTTGCTAACACGTTAAGGAAGTGCCATTCAAATCTTCCTCCTCTTTTCCCAGTTCAAAATAAAATTGAATCTAAAATAATCTGTAGCTTCAGAGGATCCGCAGCATTACCAAAATAATATTCATTCCCTCCACTATCGACAAGATCATGAGGAACGGACTTCCAATACACTACAAAATATTTTTCATCCAGCAAATCTTCTAGCGCACCTGCATCTTCATACGTTGAAACCCGAATAAAAGGCCCATACTTCGGATGGATAGCCACCATAATTATCTCACCGGTTTTCGAGTCACGCATAATTCACCTTACCACTTAATACTGTTAAACCAGTCCAACTCTTTCTGAGTAGGTGCTCTTTTAATTCCCTTATTATCTAACGCATCCTCATATCTAATCGGCCGTGTCGCCCCCGGCACGTAAGGATTGAGCTCTGTTTCTTTAACTCGAGTCCTGGTCATATCGAATTCCGTACCATCTTTATAGGTAATTTTAATCGCCGGCTCACCGGCTTCCCCTCCTAATCGAGTGGTATTTTTTGTTGTTCTTGTGGTAATCGTCCCTATTTCCTTTGCACCATCGTTCCCTACAACCCCGATCTTAATTCCAGTTGTACCACCCTTCCCCCCAGCAGTCGATGCGAACAGGTCCGGATACAGCGCCCCCAAAGCAACGTCCGTCAACAGCCCTACTACCTGCCCATTTTCAGACCGGGACTTCTCTACAATGCTGGTATTGATGGCCTGCTGGTTATTCTGTGCAGACAACCAAAGTTGTATTGAATCTGCAAAACTGGTTTTGCTGCCGGAAACCCTGACCGCCTCAAGCAATTTTTCATTTTCAGGAATTTCAGCCACCAACTGCTGCGTGATCGTCCCGCAGCCCGTTGGGTTTTGTCGACAGAACTGACCAAATTCCTTGTTCCGGGCAGCGTCAAGGTTGTTGTAGTAGTCCCGGATGGACTGGCACTCGGCTGGTGACGTGCAGGCATTCAGCTTTTGTTCTTTTTCAACCAATTCCGCATGAAACAGATAGTTATAGGTAGTCGCGTTCTGGGCGATCTTAGAGGCTGTATCCAGATCGCCTCCGACCGCAGCCGCTGCTAACAACCCCGTCAGTTGCGACAGCGCCACCTGCAGTTCTTCGTTTCCATTCGCAAGTGTGGTCAGGCCGGGAATCAGCGCTTCATTCAAGCCAGCAGCGACCGCACCTGTCTTGAAATCACTCCCCGTCAGTTCAGCCAGCAGCCCTCCCATGATCGCGTGTGCAACAATTTTCTGAAGGCCGCCATCTGGAAACTTAACGGTATCACCAACCCAGTTAAACCCCGTGGCCATCGCCACACTACCAGCCTCTCCCGCCAAAGCCGCACCAAGGTTGTCACCAAAACTGCCTCCACCAATGGCAGTCGAGATGCCACTGGAGAGCACCGCGCGGCCACCCGTCCGGATAGCAACATCGGTGAAGTTGGTGCTGGTGAGTAGGTTGGCGGCTTTTGGACCTTGCGATGCGGCGGAGAACCAATTGGCGTCTGCGTAATTAAGTACGCCGGCGGTGACCCCCGCAATGGCAGCCCCTTTCAGACTATCCGCACTAAACGTTTCCTTAAACGCAGCCCCAAGGTCGCCCTTGTTGTTAATGGTGCTGGTCACCGCCGTAGTCGCCAGACTGGTGGCGATAGCCCCACCAGCGCCTGCACTTACTACGCCCAGACCTGCCGGGCCCATGACTACGGACATCATGATCGCGATGATCAACTGCGAAGCAGGCCCCAACCCGGAGTTGCTGTACTTGAACGACTCATGAATCTCCTTCACTTGCCGCCAATCCACATCCCCCCGCGCTTCGGCCTCTTTCAACCAAGCCAGTTTCGGATCAGCCTTGACCATCGCATCGATGGATTGGCTAACCGTTTCCTTATTGACCTGCGTGACATCGATATGAAGGCCATCGACCGCCTTGATCATGATGCTGCCGGCGGCCACCAGCTGGGTCTGGCGCAGGGTTTCGTCGGTGTTGCCCTTTCCTTTCGATGAGGTCCAGAACGCATCGCCATTGCTTTTGGTATGCGTCTCCTGGACTAGATCCTTCACCCCCTCAAAAGTAATCGTCCCTCCACTCTGCACAGTCAGGTCAGCCCCACTGTTCAACTTCGCAGCCTGATACCGCTGGTCATCCCCACTGACCAACGTCAAATCGCCTCCGGTGGTGATTTCACTCCCCACGTTCGTGACCTTGGTCACCTCGTCATGCTTGGTCTGCTTTTTCCCCCAACTGCCCTTTTTCTTTTTGTCGTACAGCGAGTAGTCACTGTCCTGCGCCGCCAAGACGTCGAGGTTTTCGCCCGCCACCAGGTAAGCCTCATCCCCGGCACTGATGCGGCTGGAGATGATGGCCATGTCTTTTCCGGCCCCCATCGTCACGTCACCGCCAGCGCTGATGGCGCTGCCAATCTGTTTGACGTGATCTTCCTGGGTGGTGACTTTTTTCGTTTTGGAATAAGAGTGGGTTTCGTCAGTTGCGGAGGAGATGGTCATATTCTCCCCAGCGGTCAGTGCAACGTTGCGCTCGGCCCCGAGTTGGCTGGCGATGGCAGTGAAATCCCGGCCGGCGTTCACGGCCAGGTCGCGACCTGCTTGGGCGCTGGAGCCGAATTGCGTCACCGCGCTTTTGCGAACGCCGTTGTTGCTGGCACTTTCCTGTTGGGCTGAGGCAATGATCGCGTCCCGGCCGGCATCGATCGTGGTGTCACGACCACTGACCATGACGCTGCCGACGCTCTTGAAATCGCGTCCGGCGCCCATGTCCAGGTCATTGGCAGCCTCGATACGGGCGGCGCTGTCCATGAAGTCCTGTCGCCGACTGTCGTTTGCGGTGGTAACGGTACGCTCGTTGACGACGTCCCCCATCACCGCCTTGATGCTGACGTCACGCCCGGCGAGGATCCCACCGGCCTGGTTGGCGATGTTGTTGACCGCCAACACGTCCAGGCGATTACCGGCCTCGATCAAGCCACTGTTGACGAGGTCTTTGCCAGCGGTCGCCGAAAGATTATTGGAAGCGCGCAGGGTGCCGACGTTGTCGAGGTTTTGGCCGGCGATCAGCGTCACGTCATTACCGGCGATCAGCGCACCGGTAGGCCCGAGGCGGCCTTCGGTCTGCGCCAGGTACAACACCGGTACCAAGACTTTTTCGCCATTCACTTCGTGCTCTTCGAGCCAGACGATGTCGTGGGTCAGCGCAGCAACTTGCTCTGAAGTCAGCGTCACGCCCACCGACAGGCCGAGCTCCTGCTTGCTGGCGATGGCGTTGTTCATCAGGTATTTGAACAGGCCTTCGTCGCTGGTCTGGCCGTCGATGAAGCGCTGGCCGGTACGGGCGACGACCGCTTGTTGGATCAAGCGCTGTTCGTAGAGGCCGTCGCCCAGGCGTTTGGCGCTTTGGTCCGGGTCGTAGCCAAGGTTTTGCAGCAGGTAGTCCGAGCTCATGAACGACTTGAGGTCGGTGAGTACCGGGTTGGTCTCGATCAGGTACTTTTGCGGGTTAGGCTTGAAGGAGGTCTCTGGTATACCTTGAACGCGCGCGACCGTCTGGCTGGCGGCTGGCGTATCAACCACATTGCCCACCTGGGGGACGACCTGGGCCGTTGGGAGCAGGTTGGTGCCTGTGACATTCACCGCGGCCACTTGAGTCCCGGCGCTGCTGCTGTTGCGACTTGGCATCGGCAGCGAGTGGCTGTCTTGTGCAGGCGCACTGACGTTGAGCGTACTGGCGCTCACGTCGCTGTCGTTGGCTTGACGAGCGATCAGGGACAGTTGCCGATCACTGGCACCCACCGCCGCGATCGCACCTACCTGGACAGCACGGGCTTGAGTATCCGGCAGGTCTTGTTGGCGCTGGCTGGTGCTGATCGAGGCGCTGCCCATGCTCCAGTTTGGCGAGCCGGAGTTGGCCTGAGTGGCCTGTTGAGCCGAACCACCTTGGCCGCTCAGGCGGAACAGACCGTTTTGACCGGTTGGCAAGGCGAAGCCAGGAAGGCTCAGTGGGTTCACCTGCTGCTGGGCGCGATCAGGTGGCAGCTGATTGTTGATCCTGACGATGGTGGTGCCGGTTCCGCTTGCCTGGGTATTCGCGACTTTGTTGGTACCGCCGCTGGCGGTGTAGTCCTCATGGATGACACTGTTCTGCAGGTCTTTGGTGGCGGTGATCGAGACGTTACCGCCGGCCTGGATGACGGCGTTACGGCTGCCGACTGTACTGGCGGTGCCGGAACTGTCTTTGGCGATTTCGATGTCACTTAGAAGGTTGTACTGATCCAGGTTTGGCATCTGAAGCAGGTTGTTCGGATCGTACTGGGATTGCGTGGTGTTCTCGAAACCGTAGGCCAGCCCGGGCAGTACGAGGTTGTAGTCTCCACGTGTTTTGACCGTGCCCCCTGTATCGGCATCTGTAAGACTCACCACGGAAAACGATTCACCGTCTCGCCCCCCTTCCCTGTAGCGAGTCGATTTGGGGATGGCCTTGTGAATATTCCCGTCCAGATCAAGGTAATAGACATACGGGAAATCAGGGTTATTGCGCTGGTTGTAAGGAGTCAGGACGTTGGCGAAAAACCGTCCAGTACCGCCGTCGCTCATACCTGCGACTTGATACATGCGGGTGCGCTCGATGGTTCCGTTCTGCGCACCGATGTTCTGCACGTTGTCGGCCACGATGTTGATATTGCCGCCGGCGCTCACCGTACTTTTACTGTTGAGAAAGCTGCTGCCTTGGAACACGAAATCCTTGCCGGCCGTCAGCAATGACGAGGCACTGGTGTCGTTGTCAACACTTTCGAAGACCTCACGGGCCGCCAGTGTGAAGGTGTAGTAGTCCCCTTTGCAGTCATTACATATATTGGCGATAAACCCCGAAATCAGCTTGCGCCCACCAGACGCCACCGCACCCTCGGTACGGTTCTGGAACCCATCGGCGTTGATCGTGAATGTGCCGCCGCTCTCCATCGAACCGGAGACGTTGTTTACGCTGGCGGCTCGCGCGGCGGCGCCATAACCCCCTATCAACACATTCCCCAACCCGTAAAGATCACCGCTCTGGTTGGTGAAGTTACTCACCCCCAGCGTCATATCCGCACCGCTGAATACCAACCCACGGTCATTAAGCAGCGAAGGGGTTTTCAACACGAGGTTGCGGGCCGAACCCAGGGTCCCGGCGTTGATGAGGTTTCCGGCCTGGACGGTCAGGTTGGCACTGGAGGTGAGACGCCCGGCGTTGCTCAGTTGTCCGCCGATGGTCACTGTCGAGTCACCACCACCGGCGATGCTGGAGGCCGCGCCCAGACTCAGTTGGGCCGCGGTCAGGTCAATCCCACCGAGACTCGACATCCGCCCGTTGCCAACATAGCTCCCCCCCAAGGTAAGGTTGATCGAACCATCACTGGCAATCAGCCCATCATTGCTCCAATTTCCCCCACTCCCCACCAAACGGGTAGAAGCCAGCAACTGCCCCGTCCCGGTCTGCGTCAGGTTGTTCACATTGACGGTCAGTCGCCCGGCCTGGATCACGCTGCTGTTGGTCCAGCTGTCTGCGGTCAGCGTCAAGCCGCCGCGGGTGACGAGGCTGCCGCCGGCGTTGGTGAGGTTGGCGGTGGAGATGTCAAAGTCGCCGCTGCCAACATGCAACAAGCTGCCGCCCAGGTTCTGGAAGTTGGCGGCGTTGAGGATCAGGCCGTTGTTGGCGGTTTCCAGCGTGCCGTTACGGTTATCGAACAGCCCACCAATCTGGAAGTTGGTCGTACCGCTCCCGCCCAATGCCCGCAACTGCCCGGTCTGGTTATCGAGGCTCGCCGCTTTGATTGCCAGGGTGCTGTCGCTCTCGATGATGCCCAGGCGGTTGTTCAGCGCGCCGGTGAGGTTCAGGTCGATCTGGCTGCCGGCGATCTGGCCGTCGTTGTCGCCGCTGTTATCGAAATCGTTGCCGGTGACGTTGACCTTGCCTTTGGCGTAGAGGCCGCCGTTGCGGTTGTCGAAGTTGCGGGTGGTGACGGTGGCGTCGCCGGTTTGCGCGGAGATGCGCCCGCCGTAGTTGTCGAGGCCGCCGAGGGCGATCAGGTTCAGGCGCTGGGCCTGGGTGATGCCGCCCTGGCGGTTGTTGTTCAGGTCGTAGCCGTTTTTCAGCACGCCGCTCAGTTGGGTGGTGAGCAGGCCTTGCAGGCTGGCGAGCACGCCGCCGCGGTTGTCCAGGTTGCGCCCGACGACCGCCACGTCACCGGCCTTGGCTTGGAGGCGGCCGCTCTGGTTGTCGATGTCGCCGGTCACGGTGAGCGTCAGCGCGCCCTGGCTTTGCACGACACCCTTACCGTTGCCGAGGCTGGCCGCGTCGATCTGCACGTCGCTGTTCTGGCTGTAGATCAGACCGTCGGCGTCGTTCTGTACCGTGCCGGTCGTGTTGAGGATCAATTGATCATTAGCCGCGACGGTGCCGCGATTGCGGTTGTCCAGGCCACCGGTGAGCAAGGTCAACAGGCCTTGGCTGGCGATCTGGCCGCCCTGGTTGTTGATTTGCGTGGCGCGCTCGACCCGCAGGGGGCCGACGCTGGCGAGCTTGCCGTTGGTGTTGGTCAGGGCGCCGAGCAGGTCCAGGGTGACAGCGGCGTTGCCGATCAGGTTGCCACCGCTGTTGTCCAGGCTGGTGCCGGTGAAGCTCAGAGCGTTCTGTGCATTGAGGGTGCCGTTGGCGTTGCCCAGCGTCATGGCGTTCATGACCAGGGTTGCGCCGCTGTCGATCAGGCCGCCTTGGGCGTTGTTCAGCAAACCGCCCGTGACGGTCAGGGTCTGGTCGGCACCGCTGGAAAGAATCCCGCCCCGGTTATCCAGGCTGGCGGCGCTGACCGTGAGTTTTTTCTGGCTGACCAGCGCACCGGCAGCGCCGTTGAGCAGCGCTGCGCTGAGGGTGACGCCGACGTCCCCGTTGCGGCTGGAGAGCGTGCCGTTGTTGCGGTTGTCCAGGCTGCTGCCATTGACCTGCAAGTCTTGCCATCCAGAGATCAAGCCGCTCTGGTTGACCAAGCTATCGCCGTCGAGGCTCAGGCTCTGGCTGCTGATCAGTTTGCCGCCGCTGTTATCGAGTGTCTGGCCGCTGAGCGTGAAGCTCTGGCTACTGGAAATTTCGCCGCTCTGGTTGTTCAGGTTGCGCAGGCCGTTGAGGGTCAGCGGACCTTTAGCGGTGATCAGGCCATTGCGGTTGTTCAGGTCATGGCCGCCCAGGTTCAGCGCCATGGCTTGTTCGCCCAACAGACGCCCACCGTCTTGGGTCAACGCCGCGAGGGTCAGGTGCATATCGCCCTTGGCCGACACTTCGCCACCGTCGCTGGAGTCCAGCGCGTTGGCAGTCAGCGTGAGATCACCCTGGGCATTGATCAGGCCGTTGGCGCTGTTGTTAAGCGCCATGGCGTTGAGGAGCAAGGCACCGCTGGCCAACACGCTGCCGCCCTGGTTGTTCAGATTGCCGCTGTTGAGCGTGAGCAATTGCGCGGCGCTGATGAGGCCTTGGGCCTGGTTATCCAGTTGTTGATCGATCGCCAGAACGAGGTTGCTGCGACTGGTGAGTGTGCCGCCATTGTTGTTCAGGCTTTGGGCGTGGGCATCGACGGTTGTCGCGCCGATCAGGCCCTTGACGTTGTTCAGCGCCTGGGCGATGCGCAGGGTCAGGCCCTGGTTGCTGAGCAACCGGCCGCCGTCGTTGTTGAGGCTTTGCGCCGCCAGGGTGAAGGCTTGGGCGCTGGAAATTTCGCCGCCCTGGTTGTTCACGCCGAGCAGGTTTTTCAGCAGCAGCGTGCCGGGGGCGTTGATCAGGCCGTTCTGGTTGTTGAGCTGGCCGTTGTTCAGGTCCAGGCTCAGCGAGGTGTTGCTGAACAGCTGGCCACCCTGTTGATCCAGGCCGGACACCGAAGCCGTCAGCGCGCCTTGGCTGCCGATACGGCCGCCGTCCTGGTTGGTGACCTGGGCCGCGTTGAGGCTCAGGGTGCTGCCGCTGTTGAGGCGTCCGTTCTGGCTGTTGTCGAACGCGCCGGTGGTGACGTTCACCGCACCTTTGCCGCTGATGCTGCCCTGCTGACGGTTGTCCAGCGCCGTGCTGGTGAGGAGCAACGCGCCGTCGGTCACCAGTTCGCCGCCCTGGTTGTCGAGGCGGCCCAGGCTTTTAACCGTGAGATTGGCCGCACTGGACAGGCTGCCGCCGGTGTTGCTCAGGTTGGCGGCGCTGACGTCCAGGGTACCTTCGCTGCTGAGTTGACCTTGAGTGTTGATCAGGTCGCCACTGAGCTCGATGCGCTGGTTTTGCTGGCTGATCAGATAGCCGCCGCTGTTGTCCAGCGAAGCGCCATCGAGGTTCAACTGTGTCTTGGCACTGAGCAGGCCCTTGTTGCGGTTGATCAGTTTGTCCACGGTGAGCTTCAGCGTCTGCCCGGCGAATAACTGGCCGCTGTCGCTGTTGTCGAGGTTTTTGCTCACCAGGGTGACACCCGTGTTGCCGCTCAGCTCGCCGCCACGGTTGTCGAGATCGTCAACCTTGAGATCCAGCGCTTTTGTTGCGCCGATCAAACCGGCCTGACGGTTGTCCAGGCTGGATGCCTTCAAGGTCAGGTCCGTGGTGCTGACCAGCGTGCCTTGACGGTTGTCCAGGGCGGTGACGGTGACGTCGAGCCCGGCTTTGCCGGCGATGCTGGCGGTGCGGTTGTCCAGGCGATCAGCGTTCAATACCAGCGCGCCGTCGGCGATCAGCGAACCGCGCTGGTTGTCGAGCAACGTATCGACAGTCAAATCGAGTTGATCGAGGCTGCTGATCAGGCCATCACGGTTATCCAGGCTGGCGCTGTGGCTGTCCACGGACGCGGCCGAGATAATCCCTTTGGCGTTGTTCAGCGCCTGCACTGTTCGAAGCATCAGGCCTTGGTTGCTGAGCAATTTGCCGCCGCTGTTATCGAGGTTGCGCGCCGCCAGGGTGAACGCCAGCCGGCTGGAAATTTCACCGCCCTGGTTGTTGACGTCCTTGAGGTTGCTGAGCAGCAACAGACCCGGGGCGTTGATCAGGCCGCCCTGGTTGTTCAGTTGGCCTTGGTTCATGTCCAGGCTGACGCGGGTGTTGCTGAACAACTCGCCTTGCTGTTGATCCAGGCCAGTGACCGATGCACTCAGGGCCTGGCTGCTGGCGATACGGCCAGCGGCGTTGTTCACCTGAGTGGCGGTGAGCGTGAGGGTATTGCCCGAGGTCAGGCGCCCGCCCTGGCTGTTATTGAAAGCGCCAGTGCGCACTTCAGTGGCGGCGCTGCCCGAGACCAGGCCTTTCTGGCTATTGTCCAGGCTGGCGCTGTTGAGCGTCAGCGCGGCATCGGTGCTGATGGAGCCGCCCTGGTTGATCAAACCGCCCGTACTGACAAGCGACAACGCACCGGCGCTGCCCAGGCTGCCGGCAGTGTTGTCGAGGCTGCCGGCGTTGACGGTCAGTGCATCTTCGCTGCTGATCAGGCCTTTGTTATTGAGCAGTGCGTTGTCGAGGGTGATCACCAACGCCTCAAGGCTGCTGAGGGAGCCTGCGCTGTTGTCCAGGGTGCCGCCGGTGAGCGTGAGGCCGCCTTGGGCGTGGATCAGGCCCTTGGTCTGGTTGATCAGTTGCGCGACTTTCAATTCAAGAGCGTTGCCGGCAATCAGTTTGCCGCCGTCGCTGTTGTCCAGCCGTTGAGCGCCGACCTTGACGCCCAGCCCCGCGGACAGTTCGCCCGCGCGGTTATCGATCTGCCCCACCTGCAGATCCAGCGCTTTTGTAGTGCCGACCAAGCCACCGTTGCGGTTATCCAGAACGCTGCCGGTCAGGCTCAGGTTGCCTTGGGCGACCAGCGCACCGCCCTGCTGTTGCAAGGTATCGATCACGGCGGTGAGGTCGGTTTGGCTGGAGATTCGGCCAAGACCGTTCTGTACTTCATCGGCCTTCAAGTTCAGCGGGCCGACGCTGCTCAGTAGGCCACCGCTGTTGTCCAGCCGCGTGCTTTCGACGGTGACCTGGGCCTTGCCGGTGATGACGCCGTTGTTGCGATTGTCCAGTTGCGCGACTGTCAGTTGCAGCGCTTTGTCAGCACGGACGTTGCCGCCACGGTTGTCGAGCGAATCGCTGCGCAAGGTCAGCAGATCCTTGCCGGTGAGGCGTCCGCTACGGTTGTCGAGGCTGCCGGTTTGCAGGTCCAGTGCGCCTTTGGCAATCACTTCGCCCTGGCTCTGGTTGTCCAGCAGGCCGCTGATGCGGGCGCGCAGGCTGTCGTCGCTGATTATCTGCCCGCCGCCGCTGTTGTTCAGGCTGGCGGCCTGGATGTCCACCCGCTTGCCCGAACCGAGCACGCCCTCACGGTTGTCCAGCGCACCACCCAGGGTGATCTCCAGGGCGTTATCGCCCAGCACCTGGCCGTTGCGGTTGTTCAGGGTCATTGCGTTGAGTCGGGTCAGCCCGGCACTGGACACTTCCCCCGCCAGGTTAGTCAGCGCGGCGTCGAGGTTCACGCTCAGGTCGGCGTCGCTGCTCAAGGTGCCGCTGCTGTTGTCCAGGCTGGCTGCGCGCACGGCAAGGCCATTGGCCGAGATCCGTCCTTGGGCGTTGTTCAACGCCTGGGCAATAGTCAGGTTGAGGCCCTGCTTGCTGACGACCTTGCCAGCACTGTTGTCCAACGCACTGGCGTCCAGGCTGAAGGCCTTGTCGCTGGAGATCTCACCGCCACGGTTATCCACAGCGGCGAGGTTGTTCAGCAGCAGCGCGCCGGGAGTACTGATCAGCCCGCCCTGGTTGCTCAACTGCCCATGGTTAAGGTCAAGAGAGAGACTGGTGTTGCTGACCAGTTGGCCATTCTGTTGCGCCAGCCCGGTGACGCTGGCATTCAGGGCCTTGGCGCTGGCAATGCGACCGGTGGCGTTGTTCACCTGGCCGGCCTTCAACAGCAGCGTGTCGCCGCTGATCACGCTACCGCCCAGGTTGCTCAAGGTCGCGGCGCTGTCGATGTTCAACGCACCGACGCTGGTCAGTTGGCCCGCATCGTTAGTGATCCCGGCGGCTTTGACGTTGGCGGTGGTATCGCCTTTGATGCCGCCTTGGGCATTGAGCAGTTGCCCGCTCAGGTCCAGGTTCATCCCTTGCCGGGCGTAAAGCGAACCCTGGCGGTTGTCCAGTTGCCCGGCGTTGACTGCCAAGGCGCTTCGGCTGGAGATCACGCCCTGGCTCTGGTTGCTCAGGCGTTCCAGGGTCAGGCGCAGGTCGCCGTAGGCAATCAGTTTGCCGCTGTTGCCATTATCCAGCTCGGTGCCGGTCAGCGTCAGGGCGCCCTGACTCGACAGCTCACCGCCGCGGTTATCCACCTTGCCTACATTGAGGCCGGCGGCCTGGATAGTGGTGACAACGCCATTCTGGCGGTTGTCCAGGCTCGCCGCATTGAGCGTCAGCAGTCCAGCCGACGATAGCAATCCCGCCTGATTCAGCAGTTGCGCCGAAAGGCTGGCGGTGAGCGCGCCGTCACTGAGCAAACGGCCCGCCGTGTTATCCATCGACGCAGCACCGAGCTGGACGCTCTTGCTTGAAGTGAGCCGACCACTGCGGTTGTTCACCTGGCCGCTGGCGTTGATAACCAAACCCTGCCCCGCCGCGACCAGACCCGCCACGTTATCCAGCGAAGCGACGCGCAACGTGACGCCGTTCAAGCCGGTAAATTCGCCACTGTTGTTATTCAACTGCCCGACATTGGCCGTGAGATTGCCGTTGCTGCTGATCGTGCCCTGGGTGTTGAGCAGTGTGTTAGCGGTGATGTTCAGGGTGTTGTTGCTCAGCACCCGACCTTGGTTTTGGTTGTCCAGGGTCGCGGCGTTGACCGTGGTGGTCTGCCCACCGCTCAGCGTTCCGCCTTGGTTACTCAGCGTCTGCGTCACGTTGGCTGTGAGGTTACGACTGGCAACAACACTCTTACCCTCGTTACTCAGACTCTGCGCCGTCAGGCTCACATCCCCCGCCGCATTACGCGTGTTATCCGCATTGACCCCGGCCTCGATCATGCCGCTGTTGGTCAACTGCCCGCCCGCGTTCAGGGTGATGCTGTCTCGCGCCGCGAGGGTTTGCTGGTTGCTCAGGTTGCCTTGGGTCTGCACATTCAGTGCGGTGCCGGCATAGACCGCGCCTTGCACGGTGGCGCTGGCCGCCTTGACGTTGACCGCGCCCGTGGCGGAGGTCTCGGCCAGGCTCAACTGGCCGTTGGCGTCGAGCTGGATGTCGCCGCCGCTGGCGATCAGTTTGCCGTCCAGCTTCACGCCGACGCCGGCCTCGGTGCCCACCAGCTTGATGGCTCCGGCGTACATCCCGCCCAGGGCCGAGGAGTCGATGGCCAGTTGCGGCTTGGCGCTGCCGTCGTCGGCGCGCGCGGTGGCGTTGAGGGTGTCGGCGTTGACGTCGTTGCGACCGGCAACAATCGTCAGGTTTTTTGCCTGGATCTCGGCGTTGATCCTGGCGCTGCGGGTGATGATTTCGAAGCGGTCGATGTTGGTGGCGTTGAGGCCGGCGCCTTCGACGGTGACGCTGCCCTGGTCCACTTGGTAACGGTCCAGCCGGCCGTTTTCCACCACCGGTTTACCGGTGCTCAAGGTCACTTGCGGGCTGTTGATGAACCCACAGCCGTTACAGGTGATGCCGTAAGGGTTGGCGACGATGACGCGGGCCGACTGCCCCGCCACTTCGGTGTAGCCGCGCAGTTGGCTGGGGTTGCCGCCGTTGACTTCGTTGAGGATGGTCGTGGCCGCGGTGCCGCTCAGGTTCGGGTTGCCGAGGATGATCCCGCCCAGTTGCGTGGCCTGGGTGCGGGCGGTGGCGTTGTTGAGGATCACGCCGTTGCTGCCGACGTTGTAGTCCGTGAACTGGTTGTGCGATAGGCCGTTGCCGTTGGGCCGGGCGATGTTGACGATGGGCACGCCATTGCCTGCCCGGTCCAGGCCGGTGCCCGCCGCACTGACGGCAATCCCGTCGGCCTGGGCCCACATCGGTTGCCAGAACATGACGTTGGCCAGCAAAAACGCCAGGCCACGCTTGGGCATGCCGCAGAACCGTTCGCGGGTTTGCAGGGCAGCAGAAGGTTGGCGGGCCAGGAAGGCGTATTGGCGATCGTCCATGTTCAAGTCTCTTTGCAGCAAAAATTAAAGAAGTACGTCCAGGCGGAAGTAGATCGGCGCTTCGCGCTCGGTCAGGGGATCCGGCCGTTCCAGGGAATGGGCGAAGGTGACGCTGGCGGTCAGGTGCTCGCCGCGGGCAAACAGCTCCGCCGAGTTGCTCGACATGCGCCCGTGCTGATCGCCGTTGTAGCGGTCATCGCGGATCACGCCCTGGTCGTAGCCAAGGCTGGCGCCGTATTCGGCGAACACCGGGCGCAGCCAGGCCTGGGAGATCGGCCGGCTCCAACGCAGGTCGTTGCGCCAGTAGCCACCGCTGTCGCCGGACAGCGACTGATCCTTGTAGCCGCGAATCGACGACTGCCCGCCCAGGCTTATGCGCTGCGGGCTGAACAGCACGTCCTCGCTGCGCTGACCGGTCATCAGGCTGCTGAAACTGAACGACTCGTTCCACAGCTTGAAGGGCAGCAGGTAACTGGCGGTGGCGGTGTACTTGCGGTAGCGGGCGTCGGCCTGGCCGGGGCCCGGGCTGTTGTTGTCCTGGGCATCGAACGCGCCAATGCCTTGCTGCATGCCCAAGTCCAGGTTGATGAAGGCGCTGCCGACCCGCCGGCCATGGTTGATGCCGAACTGTGCTTCGCTCAGGCGATTGCTGCTGACCGCCAGCTTGCTGTCTTCGATGAAGTTATTGCTGCGCAGGTAAGCCAGGCCAGTGTTCAGGGAGGTCTTGCTCAGGGCATCACGGTGGATCACTCGCTCAACGCGCAGCTGGTGGTTCTGGCTGTCGCCGGTCTGCTTGAAGTTGAAACCGTTCGCCGCGATCTGCGAGCGGTACTCGCTCTGGCTGTAGGTGTAGCTGACGTTCCACCAGCCAAACGGCAGGTTGTAATAGAGCATGGCGTTGTTGGAGGTGTGCTGATGGTCGGTCATCGCGTCGTGACCGCCGCGCAACATCAACTGGTCGGCCAGGCCCAGCGGGCTGTCCCATTCAAAGCTAGAGCCCCATTGTTGCTCACCGGTGCTGCGCTGGCCGTCGTTGCTGCGCGACAGGCCGGCACGCCAGGGCTTTCGCGGGTCATTGGTGACGCGCACTTCACTGCCGCCAACGTTCTGGCCGGGGGTCAGCTCCATTTTTGCCTGGTTCGACGGCAGGCGATTGAGCTGGTCCACCATCTGTTCGATCTCTCGAAGGTTGACCAGGTCGCCGGCCTTGCCGGGAAACGCCATCGCCAGCTCACGATCCGACAGTTGGCTGTTCTCGGCGCCTTCAAGGCCTTCGAGCCGCCCTTCCACCACCAGCACGCTCAAGTGCCCGCCCGACAGATCCTGCTGCGGCAGGTAGGCACGGCTGGTGACCAGGCCTTTTTCGATGTAGCGGTCGGTGATGACCTTGAGCAACTCGTTGAGCTGGGTCACCCCCAGGCACTGGCCGATGTAAGGTTTGAGCAGGCGCTCGCGCTCACTGGCGGAGAGACTGTCGGCGCCCTTGAGTTCGATGGTCTTGATGGGGAAACAACGGGCATCGACCGGCGCCGTCGGCTGGCTCGGCTTCGCCTCCTGGCCCGGCAAGTCCTTGAGCTCCTCCAGGCGACGCTGCTGCTCTTCGAGCAGGCGATTCTGGCGCTCACGGATCAGGTCGGTTTCACCGGGTGTCGGGGCGGCGCGGGCGTCGGTCAGCGGAGAAAGGCACAGCAGAGCCAGGCACAACCTCGCCCAATGGGCGGGTGAGGACATGTTCGATCCCTCGAGCAAAAATGACATCAAAATAGTGGCGCGATATTAAGGAGCCATCATTTTGGCGTCAATTAACCAATGCCCGAAAAATGAAAGTTTCATGGAACGTTGGTCGGAAACCCGGTGACGTCGGATTGAACTCTTTCAAGGTGAACTTTCAGGCCCAAACCAGCCTCAACCCCTTACCCGCCCAACAAGGAATACGAGGCCCGCCCCATGAAAACCTTCCTGAAACTCACCCTGGCCACCACCCTCGCCTGCGCCCTGCCCGCCTGGGCCTGCACGCCCGAGGAAGCCACCGCCAAACGCGAGCAACTGGCCCAGGAAGTGACCAGGCTCACTCAGCAGAATCCGGCCAAGGCCAAGGAAATCAACGATGAACTGCAGGCCATGGATCTGAAGACCGCCAGCAAGGATTTGCCGGACAAGTGCCAGTTGATCGACAAGCGTTTGCAAGAGTTGAAAGAGGCGCAACAGAAGGCGGGTTGATTGCCCCAACCGGAGTGCCACAGGTCTTTGTGGCGAGGGAGCTTGCTCCCGCTGAGCCGGCAGGCGAATGCTCCCGTGCGAAACATCCCAAACGTGGGATCAACCCCTTGAGTCAGGTGAACAGGCAGCCTGATGGGGCCGCTGCGCAGCCCAGCGGGAGCAAGCTCCCTCGCCACGGTTCCTGTGCCAGGCAAAAAAAAAAACCGGACTCAGGGTCCGGTTTTTTTTGCAACGCTACAGCCCCCTCACTCCGCCGCCGGAGCCTCTGGCTTGCGACGCTTGAGCGGGGCCATGCCGTCCTTGCTGACCAGCGAAGGCGCGTCGGCTTTCGGGCGGTTGGCGGTCTTGCGCTTGGTCGGGGACTTGGCGGCGGCTTTCTTCTTGTCGCCCTTGCCGTCGACCTTTTTCTTCTTCACGCCAACGGCCTTGCCCGACGCCTTGACCTTTTTCGGTCCGCTGTAGGTGCCCTTGACTTCCTTGATGGTGCGGCGCTCGAAGCTCTGCTTGAGGTAGCGTTCGATGCTCGACATCAGGTTCCAGTCGCCGTGGCAGATCAGCGAGATCGCCAGGCCGTCATTGCCGGCGCGGCCGGTACGGCCGATGCGGTGCACGTATTCATCGCCGCTGCGAGGCATGTCGAAGTTGATGACCATGTCCAGGCCGTCCACGTCCAGGCCGCGGGCGGCAACGTCGGTGGCGACGAGGATTTTCACGCCGCCCTGCTTGAGGCGGTCGATGGCCAGCTTGCGGTCCTTCTGGTCTTTCTCGCCGTGCAGGACGAAAGCCTTGTATTCCTGCGCCACCAGGCGACCGTAGATGCGGTCGGCCATGGCGCGGGTGTTGGTGAACACAATGGCCTTTTCGTAGGTTTCGTTGGCCAGCAACCAGTTCACGATCTGCTCTTTGTGCTGGTTGTGGTCCGCCGTGATGATCTGCTGGCGGGTCGTGGAGTTCAGTTGGCTGACCGCGTTGAGCTGCAAGTGCTCAGGGTTGTTCAGCACCTTGGCGACCATCTCGCGCAGGCCCGAACCACCGGTGGTGGCGGAGAACAGCATGGTCTGCTGGCGATTGGCGCACTCGTCCACCAGGCGCTGCACGTCTTCGGCAAAGCCCATGTCCAGCATGCGGTCGGCTTCGTCCAATACCAGCACTTCGACCTCCTTGAGGTCCAGGTTGCCGGCGTTCAACTGTTCGATCATCCGCCCTGGGGTGCCGATCAGGATGTCCGGCACCTTGCGCAGCATGGCGGCCTGGACCTTGAAGTCTTCACCGCCGGTGATCAGGCCGGACTTGATGAAGGTGAACTGCGAGAAGCGCTCCACTTCCTTCAAGGTCTGCTGGGCCAGTTCACGGGTCGGCAGCAGGATCAGGGTCTTGATGCTGACGCGGACCTTGGCCGGGCCGATCAGGCGGTTGAGAATCGGCAGCACGAACGCAGCGGTCTTGCCACTGCCGGTTTGCGCCGTCACCCGCAGGTCACGCCCTTGGAGCGCGAGCGGAATGGCCGCTGCCTGCACGGGCGTTGGCTCGACAAATTTAAGCTCGGCCACGGCTTTGAGCAGGCGTTCGTGCAGGGCGAATTCGGAAAACACGGGTGCTACCTCGAAGAAATGCAAAAAAACAGCTGCATAGGGTAACGGTTTCGAGCGCGAAGGCCGAGTTTCTTTATGCAAACGCCGACAATATGCGATTTTTTCCGGCCTCCGCGCGCCCTAACGGTCACCTGGGCCGGCTTAAATGCTCTAATCGCGCCGTCGCGTCTTATAGAGAAGAACCGTTTCGTCCATGGATATCAAACAACTCTGGGTCCACCTTCAAGACCTCTGGGGTGCCCTAGACCAGCACCCACTCCTGCACTCCGGCCTCGGCCTGATGTTGCTGCTGGTGATTGCGCTGGTGCTCGGGCGCGTGGCGCGCTACCTGATCCTGCACGCCGCCAAGCTGCTGGGGCGCCAACCGGCCCTGCACTGGATCAATGACCTGCGCCAGAACAAGGTCTTCCATCGCCTGGCGCAGACAACGCCGTCGCTGATCATCCAGTTCGGCCTGCACCTGGTGCCGGAACTGAGCAAGGCCAGCCTGGTGTTCCTAGGCAATGTCGCCACGGCCTTCACCATCCTATTCATGGTGCTGGCCCTCAGTGCGCTGCTCAGTGCCCTGCTGGATGTCTACGCGCGCACCGAGCACGCGCGCACCCGCTCGATCAAAGGCTACGTGCAACTGACCAAGATGGTGCTGTATGTGTTTGCCGCGATCATCATCGTCGCCACCCTGATCGACCGCTCGCCGCTGTTGCTGCTGTCCGGCCTGGGTGCGATGTCGGCGGTGATCCTGCTGGTCTACAAGGACACCTTGCTGTCGTTCGTCGCCAGCGTGCAGTTGACCAGCAACGACATGTTGCGGGTCGGCGACTGGATCGAGATGCCCCAGGTCGGGGCGGACGGCGACGTGGTGGACATCACTTTGCACACGGTCAAGGTGCAGAACTTCGACAAGACCATCGTCTCGATCCCGACCTGGCGCCTGATGTCCGAGTCGTTCAAGAACTGGCGTGGCATGCAGCAATCCGGCGGCCGACGCATCAAGCGCAGCCTGTTCATCGACGCCAGCGGCGTGCGTTTTCTGCATGACGAGGAAGAACAGCGCCTGACCCAGGTGCGGCTGCTGACGGATTACATCAGCCGCAAGCAAGCTGAGCTCAAGGCCTGGAACGAAGCCCAGGGCAACGTCGCGGCAATGTCGGCGAACCGTCGACGCATGACCAACCTGGGGACCTTCCGCGCCTATGCCCTCGCCTACCTGAAAAGCCACGCCGAGATCCAGCCGAACATGACTTGCATGGTCCGCCAGTTGCAGACCACGGCCCAGGGCATCCCCCTGGAAATCTACTGTTTCACCCGCACCACGGTGTGGGCCGACTATGAGCGGATCCAGGGGGATATCTTCGATTACCTGCTGGCGGTGATGCCGGAGTTCGGCCTGAACCTGTACCAACAGCCCAGCGGCACGGACCTGCGCTCAGGCCTGCTGCCGGCGGTGTTGGGGGCGAGCCACCTGCCGGAGCCGCAGAAGCAGGTGGTCTAAAGCCAACCACCACCCCCCTGTGGGAGCGAGCTTGCTCGCGATAGCGGTGTGTCAGAAACATAGATGCTGACTGATGATCGGCTATCGCGAGCTAGCTCGCTCCTACAGTGTTCAGGGTGAAGGCTGAGGCTGGCGTACCCCCAACCGGCTGATCCACACCGCCGCCAATATCACTGACCCGCCCAGCAGCAAGCGGCCCAGTGCTTCGTGCTGGTTCCAGATCAGCAGGTTCAGCAGCAACCCTACCGGCACATGCAGGTTGTTCATCACCGCCAGCGTGCCGCCGTTGACCAGGCACGCGCCCTTGTTCCACCAGTACAGCCCCAGCGCGGTGGACACCAGGCCGAGAAACAGCAGCACGCCCCATTGCAGCGGTGCCTCGGGCCAGAAGTCGGCCTTGCCGAACAGCAGGAACGCCGGCAACGCCACCGCCAGCGCACCGAGGTAGAAATAGCCGAAACGCCGGTAGTGCGGCAGGTCGCTGGGGTGGCGGGCCACCAGGTGCTTGTACAGCACCTGCCCGGCCGCGTAGGTGAAGTTGGCCAGTTGCAGGAGCAAAAAGCCCATGAAGAAATCCGGGTTGATCCGGTCATAGCGAATCACCGCCGCACCGGCCACGGCCACCAGCGCCGCGATCAACGCCCATGGGTTGAAGCGGCGGTTCAGTGCGTCTTCGATCAGGGTGACGTGCAGCGGGGTCAGGATGGTAAAGAGCAACACTTCTGGCACCGTCAACACCCGGAAGCTCAGGTACAGGCAGACGTAGGTCACGCCGAACTGCAAGGCACCGATCAGCAACATGCCGCGCATGAACGACGGCTCGACCTGGCGCCAGCGCGTCAATGGAATGAACACCAGCCCTGCCAGCACGACCCGCACTAGCACCGCGAAATAGCTGTCGACGTGCCCGGCCAGGTACTCGCCGATCAGGCTGAAGGAAAACGCCTGGATCAGCGTCACAAAAAGTAGATAGCCCATAAGCCCCTCGTTTCGAATGGCGGCGAAGATAGCGGTTTTACGCGGTGGGGGCGAGTTTGCTGGCGATGGCGGCGGTGCATTCACAGATCCAGCCCAGCGCACACAAGATCCGTAAGCACCGCACTTCCGTGTGGGAGCGGGCTTGCCCGCGAAAGCGGCGTGTCAGCCAACAAATTTGTCACTGATGAGCCGCCTTCGCGGGCAAGCCTGCTCCCACAAAGGGTTTTGTGTGAGTGAAATCGCAGGCAAAAAAAAGCCCGATCTCGCCAGGGCGTTCAATCGGGCTGATGCACTCAGGAGCAATAAGTGCAAAGGGAGGTTCGATGCGCAAAACGGTTTGAAGGGAAGCGCCAGGTCACTAGACCACCTGGCGATTACCCGAGGATTAACGGATCAGGCGACCTGGGAGAGCTTGGCATTGGCCTGGTTCAGGCCCTTCTCCTGGAAGTCGCCGCCCAGGTTCATGCCCTCGGCATGGATGAAGGTCACGTCGTGGATCCCGATGAAGCCCATGACCTGGCGCAGGTACGGTTCCTGATGGTCAGTGCTGCCGCCGGCATGGATACCGCCACGGGCGGTCAGCACGAAGGCGCGTTTGCCGGTCAGCAGGCCTTGCGGGCCGGTGGGGGTGTATTTGAAGGTCACGCCGGCACGCAGTACGTGGTCGAGCCAGGCCTTCAAGGTGCTTGGAATCGCGAAGTTGTACATCGGCGCCGCCATCACCAGCACATCGGCGGCCAACAGTTCCTCCGTCAACTGATCGGAACGTTCCAGCGAGGCATTTTCGCTGTCGTTGCGTTGCTCGGCAGGCTTCATCCAGCCACCCAGCAGGTTGGCGTCAAGGTGCGGCACCGGGTTGACGGCCAGGTCACGGACCTTGATCTCATCGGCCGGGTGCGCGGCTTTCCACTGGTTGATGAACGTCTGAGTCAGTTGACGGGAAACCGAGTCTTGCTGGCGGGCGCTGCTTTCGATGATCAGGACGCGTGACATGGGTTGTAGGCTCCATCTGAAAATGTTGTCAGTCGATGGAGTGAAGATTAAACATGAGCATATCGATGAAAAAGCGCAAATAACTGCTGTAAAGCATCGATAAATTCGTTTATAAGCGGAGCAAGCACTCGGCGCTTGCCCCGCTATGCCGTTATTTCGGTTGGCAGGTCAGCACGATGCGCAGCTTGATGATGTTGCGGTTGAACTTGGCCGTGGCGTTCTTGAACTTGCCGGCGGCGACTTCGAGCTTGCGGGTGCGTGGCGCTTCGGGGCCGTTGCGAAAGACCACCGTGCACGCCGCGTCCGTGTTGCCGTAGTTGTTGACCTGGATGGAGCCGATGTCGGCATCGGTGTCGTAGGCGTTGTAGTCGATGCTCAGGCCGTTGAGGTGTTTTTCCACATCGATCGGGTACGCAAACGCGGTCAGCGGCAGCAAGGCCAGCACCGCACAACAGATTTTTTTCATTCGGCAGTCTCCACCCAGGGACCGCCAGCTTAGGACAAGAGGAGCTCAATATGAAAGCGCCCCGCGTGACCCTTGATCAATGGCGAACGTTGCAGGCCGTGGTGGACCACGGCGGTTTCGCCCAGGCCGCCGAAGTGTTGCATCGCTCCCAGTCATCGGTCAGCTACACCGTGGCCCGCATGCAGGACCAGCTCGGCGTGCCGCTGCTGCGGATCGACGGGCGCAAGGCCGTGTTGACCGAGGCCGGCGGCGTGTTGCTGCGGCGCTCCCGGCAACTGGTGAAACAGGCCAGCCAGTTGGAAGACCTGGCCCACCACATGGAGCAAGGCTGGGAAGCGGAAGTGCGCCTGGTGGTCGACGCGGCCTACCCCTCGGCCCGCCTGGTGCGCGCGTTGACGGCGTTCATGCCGCAAAGCCGTGGCTGCCGGGTCCGGCTGCGCGAAGAGGTGCTGTCGGGGGTGGAGGAAGTGTTGCTCGAAGGCGTGGCCGATCTGGCGATCAGCAGTTTCAATATTCCTGGCTACCTCGGCGCGGAGTTGAGCGATGTAGAGTTCGTCGCAGTGGCGCACCCTGAACATGCCCTGCACCGGCTCAATCGCGAACTGAGCTTCCAGGACCTGGAAAGCCAGCTGCAAGTGGTGATCCGCGACTCCGGGCGCCAGCAACCCCGGGACGTGGGCTGGCTCGGCGCCGAGCAGCGCTGGACCGTCGGCAGCCTCGCCACCGCCGCCACGTTCGTCAGCAGCGGCCTGGGCTTCGCCTGGCTGCCCCGGCACATGATCGAGCGAGAACTCAAGGAAGGCACGCTCAAACGACTACCCTTGGATCAGGGTGGCAGCCGTAACCCGAGTTTCTACCTGTATTCAAACAAGGAAAAACCCCTGGGCCCGGCAACGCAGATCCTCGTCGAACTGCTGCGCACCTTCGACACCGCGCCGCTGGATGCGCCGTTCGCCGCCCCTGAACAAGCCTGACAGGAGTCATCGATGGCCTACTTCGAACATGAAGGTTGTCACCTGCACTACGAGGAATACGGCCACGGTGCGCCCTTGCTGCTGGTCCACGGCCTGGGTTCCAGCACTCGGGACTGGGAACAGCAGATCCCGGCGCTGTCCGCTCACTATCGATTGATCGTCATGGACGTGCGCGGCCACGGCCGCTCCGACAAGCCTCGCGAGCGCTACAGCATCGAGGGTTTCAGCGCCGACCTGATCGCCCTGATCGAACACCTCGACCTCGGCCCGGTGCACCTGGTGGGCTGGTCCATGGGCGGGATGATCGCCTTTCAGCTGGCCGTGGACGAACCTGCGCGGGTCAGGAGCCTGTGCATCGTCAACAGCGCCCCCGAAGTCAAGGTCCGCACGCCCGACGACTGCTGGCAATGGTTCAAGCGCTGGAGCCTGATGCGCCTCCTCAGCCTGGAAACCATCGGCAAGGCCCTGGGCGCCAAGTTGTTTCCCAAGCCCGGGCAGATCGAGTTACGCCTGGAAATGGCCCGACGCTGGGCAAAGAACGACAAACGTGCTTATCTCGCCAGCTTCGACGCGATCGTGGGTTGGGGCGTCCAGGAACGACTGTCGCAGGTCACCTGTCCAACGCTCGTCATCTGCGCCGACCATGACTACACCCCTGTGGCGCTCAAAGAAGCCTATGTGAAGCGGCTGCCGAATGCGCAACTGGCGGTCATCGCCGATTCACGGCACGCTACCCCGCTGGATCAACCCGAACGCTTCAACCAAACCCTGTTGCACTTCTTGAGCGCAACCGACTCCACCACTCAGGATCACTGACCCCATGCTGAAAAAAATCGCCCTCGCCGCCGGTACCGTATTGTTCGCCGCCAACCTGATGGCCGCGCCTGCGCCTCACGTGCTGCTGGAGACCACCAATGGCCAGATCGAAATCGAACTGGACCCGGTCAAGGCCCCTATCAGTACCAAGAACTTTCTCGAGTACGTGGACAGCGGTTTCTACAACAACACGATTTTCCACCGCGTGATCCCCGGCTTCATGGCCCAGGGCGGCGGTTTCACCCAACAGATGCAACAGAAGGACACCAAGGCACCGATCAAGAACGAAGCCAGCAATGGCCTGCATAACGTTCGCGGCACCTTGTCGATGGCCCGCACTTCCGATCCGAACTCGGCCACCAGCCAGTTCTTCATCAACGTGGCCGACAATGCGTTCCTCGACCCGGGCCGTGACGCCGGTTACGCGGTGTTCGCCAAAGTGGTCAAGGGCATGGACGTGGTGGACATCATCGTCAACTCTCAGACCACCACCAAGCAAGGCATGCAGAACGTGCCAATCGACCCTGTGATCATCAAGTCGGCCAAGCGCATCGACTGAGGCACACGGCAAGCCTGAGCGGCGAGGCCAATCGCGCGCCGCTCACAGCAAAAGGAGAGCCCCTGCCAGGGCATTGACCGATGGTTTATCGCCGTTTCGAACAACTGATCGACATCTTCCGCGACGCCCCCACTTCGGCACCGCCGAACCGCGTCCTACCCTTCTACACCTATTACCTGAAACAGGTCTGGCCGAGCTTCGCCGTGCTGCTGGTGGTGGGCCTGGTCGGCGCACTGATCGAAGTGGCGCTGTTCAGCTACCTGAGCCGCATCATCGACCTGGCCCAGGGCACGCCCAATGTGGACTTCTTCAAGATCCACGGCCTGGAGCTGGCCTGGATGGCCGTGGTGGCGCTGATCTTTCGCCCCATTTTCGTGGCCCTGCATGACCTGCTGGTGCACCAGACCCTGAGCCCCGGCATGACCAGCCTGATCCGCTGGCAGAACCACAGCTATGTGCTCAAGCAGAGCCTGAATTTCTTCCAGAACGATTTTGCCGGGCGCATCGCCCAGCGCATCATGCAGACCGGCAACTCCCTGCGCGACTCGGCGGTGCAGGCCGTGGATGCGCTGTGGCACGTGCTGATCTACGCCATCAGCTCGCTGGTGCTGTTCGCCGAGGCCGACTGGCGCCTGATGATCCCGCTGTTGCTCTGGATCGCCGCCTACATCGGCGCCCTGTGCTACTTCGTGCCGCGGGTCAAGGAGCGCTCGGTGGTGTCGTCCGATGCCCGCTCCAAGCTCATGGGCCGGATCGTCGACGGTTACACCAACATCACCACCCTGAAGCTGTTCGCCCACACCAACTTCGAACAGCAATACGCCCGCGAGGCGATCCAGGAACAGACCGAAAAAGCCCAGCTGGCCGGCCGCGTGGTGACCAGCATGGACGTGGTCATTACCAGCATGAACGGCCTGCTGATCGTCGGCACCACGGGCCTGGCGCTGTGGCTGTGGACCCAATCGCTGATCAGCGTCGGCGCGATTGCCCTGGCGACCGGGCTGGTGATTCGCATCGTCAACATGTCCGGCTGGATCATGTGGGTGGTCAACGGCATCTTTGAAAACATCGGCATGGTCCAGGATGGCCTACAGACCATCGCCCAGCCGGTCAGCGTCACCGACCGCGACCAGGCCAAGCCCCTGGCGGTGGCCCGGGGCGAGGTGCGCTTCGAACATGTGGACTTCCACTATGGCAAGAAAAGCGGGGTGATCAGCGACCTCAACCTGACCATCAAGTCCGGTGAGAAGATCGGCCTGATCGGTCCGTCCGGCGCCGGTAAGTCCACCTTGGTCAACCTGCTGCTGCGTCTCTATGACGTGCAGGGCGGGCGCATTCTCATCGACGGCCAGGACATTGCCGAAGTGAGCCAGGAAAGCCTGCGCTCGCGCATCGGCATGATCACCCAGGACACCTCGCTGCTGCACCGTTCGATTCGCGAGAACCTGCTCTACGGCAAGCCCGACGCCACCGACGCACAGCTCTGGGAGGCCGTGCACAAGGCCCGCGCCGATGAGTTCATCCCGCTGCTGTCGGACGCCGAGGGGCGCACCGGCTTCGATGCCCACGTGGGTGAGCGCGGCGTGAAACTCTCCGGCGGCCAGCGCCAGCGCATCGCTATCGCGCGGGTGCTGCTCAAGGATGCGCCGATCCTGATCATGGACGAAGCAACGTCAGCCCTGGACTCGGAAGTCGAAGCGGCGATCCAGGAAAGCCTCGAGACCCTGATGCAAGGCAAGACGGTGATCGCCATCGCCCACCGCCTCTCCACCATCGCCCGGATGGACCGGTTGGTGGTCCTGGAGCATGGCCGCATCGCCGAAACCGGCAGCCACGCCGAACTGCTGGCGCACGGCGGGTTGTATGCGCGGCTGTGGCAGCACCAGACGGGTGGGTTTGTGGGGATCGACTAGGACCTGACTCAACCGTACCTGTGGCGAGGGGATTTATCCCCGCTGGGCTGCGGAGCAGCCCCAAAAGAGTCCAACTCAATCAGCCTGATACACCGAGGTGCCAGGTTTTAGGGCTGCTTCGCAGCCCAGCGGGGATAAATCCCCTCGCCACAGAGGGCCGTGCCAGCCAGTGAGTTCAGCACTGTCGATACGGCAGTGCAGTCCTGGCCTCCTCGGCGTAAGCCAAAACCCCTTCCTGCTCGCGCGCCAGGAAGTCCGCCACCGCGGCCTTCAACCCCGGATGGCGCAAGTAATGCCACGACCGGGTGATCACCGGCTCGAACCCACGTATCAATTTGTGCTCGCCCTGGGCACCGGCATCGAAGCGTTGCAAGCCGTGGGCAATCGCATAATCCATGCCCTGGTAGAAACAGGTCTCGAAGTGCAAGCGATCGTATTCCGCCAGGCAACCCCAGTAACGCCCATAGAAGCTGTCGCCGCCCACCAGGCTGAAGGCCATCGCCACCGGCCGTGAGCCTTGCTTGGCCAGCACCACGCGAATCGCCTCGGGCATGCGTTCGGCCAGCAGGCTGAAGAACGCCCGCGTCAGGTACGGCGCCTGCCGACGCACCGCGTAGGTGTTGGCGTAACAGGCGTAGACGAAATCCCACTGCGCCTCGTCCAGTTGATGGCCATCGAGCCATTCGAACTCGATGCCCTGCCCCGCCACCTGCTCGCGCTCCTTGCGCATCTGCTTGCGCTTGCGGGAACTGAGCGCATCGAGAAAATCCTGGAAGTCCCGGTAACCGCGATTCTGCCAATGGTACTGGCAGCCAATCCGCTGCAACCAACCCTCCTGCCCGGCCAGCGCGGTATCGGTGAAGTCATCGGTAAAGTTGATGTGGGCGCTGGACAGCCCCTCGACCTCCAGATACCCCGGCACGCTGCCCAACAACGCCAGCCCATCCTCCCCCCGCGCCGCCAGCAGACGCGGACCGCTGACCGGGCTGAACGGCACCGCCGTCAGCAGCTTGGGGTAATAGTCGATACCGGCCCGGGCACACGCATCGGCCCAGCCGTGGTCGAACACGTACTCACCGTAGGAATGCCACTTGCGGTAACTGGGCAAGGCGGCCAGCAGACGACCGTCTTCGACGAGCAGCAAATGCTCGGGCTGCCAACCGGATTGCGGGCCGAGGCTGGCACTGTCTTCCAGGGAGCTCAGGAAGGCGTGGCGCAGGAACGGTTGATGGTCGGGCACCATCGCGTCCCATTCCTGGGACGCGATGGTGGAGAGAGTGTCCAGTACGTGAAGCGGCATGCGGGTCCTCGATAGCCGGACGATGGATGGAGCGAGTATCGCCTATCTGGACCCGGTGAGACGAGGAGCAAAGTAGTTTTTGAGTTCATGGCCGATGGGCGTGAATTCCCATTGCTACTCCATTCGATCAATCACCGTCAGGCTGATAACCTAAGTGCCGCTTCCTTACGTTTGGCTCACGCGGCCTTGCAGCTCTGACTTCCTTAATTTGGACTTCTAGGTTCGCCCGAACTCTACCTTTATTCGCAAGAGCTCTGATTGCCATTCTAGAATCGTAATCCTCGGCGACTCTCTTGATTGTCGCAGCGCCCTCCCTAGTGATACCGATTTTCCCTTCGTTTTTTTTGGCGTACTCGTGAGCCGTAGTGGCTAATATCGCATCATCTTTCAATGTCTCGAAATCCAAAGCATTGCGCTGCCCTGCTTTCTCCGCATCATCCCAAAACAAAAGCGCTCGTTTTCTCAAACGAGAAATATGTTTCTTTTCAATCGGATACAACGTTGTCGGATGAGACTTCGAATTTCTAGAAAGTATCTTCGGCAATTTTTCATAACCAGGCGTAGCGGTGGTGACCCTTGGAGATCCAATCGTGTTCCTGAAACCTCTCAGCAACCATCCCCACGGACTATGCCCCGTTGGATCCACGCTATTTATCGGATCCCCCACGCAATAGATATACGCATTCAAGCCCCCCTTGCCAAACGGGCTCAAGTTGTCCGGACTGTGAAATCGCATCAACAACGGATTGAAGACTCTGTAGCCGTTGCCCAACAAATACCAACCGGTTTGTGTCTCACGTCGTTCGCCGTTGTAGCCCAGATGACAGTTCACCGAGGCGCTCTGCGTAAGATGGCCGTACGCCGAATAAGCGATGCTTTTGACAGCACCCTGGCTGATCTCACTCAACACGCTGTTCTTGTCATCGCCCGCCAACAGCATGACCTCTGAACCACTGCCGGTCCGGTGCTCGGCAAGTACGACACCCTCGGCGCGGATGAAAGTGCTGTTGATGTTCCCGTTGGTTTCATTCGCCAATTCATCGCTTCGGTAGAAACGTTGCTCTCTACCGGCGGAGGTCGTTCGACCAATCAAGTTGTCCAGCGCGTCATAGTGAAAGCCGTCAGTCGTTTCGTTGCGTGAAACCCCGGAGTCGCCGAGAGAGCCATTGGACCCAGGCTGTCCTACTTTATCTGAACCCGCCATGTCGTTCTCCGCATCTGCCATTGCGCCTGAACGAAGTAAGCACGTTTTCCGGAAACCGTGAAACTGTCAGGGTTTACAGGTGCATGCCCGTACAGTGCCCCCGGAAAAAAGGCCAAAAAAAACCCCGCCAGAGGCGGGGTTCAAAGGAGCTTAACGGATGAAGCGAGAGCGGTGTAGCGGTACGTGGCTTAGAACACGTACTGGGCGCGCATGACAAAACCATCGCCGTCGTCGTCACCGTTGACGTTGGTGACTTTGTCGGTCTTGGCCTTGATGTAGGCGGCGGAGATTTTCACCGCTTCGTTGGCGTACCAGTTCACGCCCAGGTTGTGCACCTTGGCTTCGGCATCGCCGACGTCGCGGGTGGCGCTGGCGGTGGTGATGTTGTCGTCTTCGACGGTCATGCTGTCGTAGCGATAGAACACTTCCCAGGCGCCGATGGATTTGTTCTGAGGCTTGATGGCGTCGAACTTGCCCACTTTATAGCCGCGCGATTCACCGGTGAGGGTGTAGGCGCCCTGAACGTAGAAGCCATGGCCCTTGAGGTCTTCGAAGCCGTCGGCATCAGCCTTGGTCTTGCGGGTGATGTACTCACCCTGGATCGACGCAGGCCCCATGGCGAAGGCGGCTTCCAGGCCGAACGCGGTGTCGCGGTCGTAGGAACCGGCCGGCGAGTTGTTGGCACCGCCCAGTACCGGACGGTTACCGTTAGGGCCGGCATCGTTGCCGCCGAGGGTTTCTACGCCACGCATGCCCAGGCGAGAGCGATAACGTGCATCGAACACGGTGTCGGAGACATCGCGCGAGGCCACGTTCACACCGAAGTGCAACACGTTGCCAGCCTCGTGCATCGGGGCGAACACGAAGCGGCCGTTGACTTGCTTGACGCTGTCGCCGTCGGTGTCGTCGGTGTCCTTGCTGAACACACCGGCCGATGCATAGAACGAATCGGCGAAGGTGCTGGACGCTTGCAGGCCCAGGCCGTTCTGGTGGCTGTTGGCCCAGTCGATCAGGTCGTAAGCAGCGTTACGCTCAGGCGCGGTGACCCACTTGGAGCTGGTGGCTTTTTCCAGGCCGAAGTCGGGGTCGAAACGACCGACCTTGATCGACACTGGTTTGAAACCGTTATAGGCCAGGGACGCTTCGTCGAAGTAGCCGTTGTCCGAGTCGCCGCTGTTGTGGGACATGTCGTAGTTGATGGTGTAGGCCCAGTCCGTGTACAGCACGCCGGACAGTTCCAGGAATGCGCGACGGATGTAAGCGGCATCGGCAGATTTGCCGTTGTCGGTGTAGATCCCGTCGAACTGGCTGTAGTCAGCCTGCAAACGACCGCCGAGCTTGAAGCTGAACTCTTTGTCAGTGGTAGCGACCTCAAGGCCGCCCTTGGTCTTGACCACGATATCGGCGCCATCGGTGGTGACGGTGCCGGCGAAAGCCTGGGCGGTTACTGCCATTGCCAGTGCGCTGGCGGCAAAACCTGCGAAGTGCTTACGGATCATCGAAGAATTCCCCTAGTTGGTAGTCTATGCGTTAGAAAACACGCGGAACTGGGCCCGCTGGTGTTGGGAGGGGATCTTGGCGGCAGGTTGTGTCAGGCGAGTTGCTATCACATAAAGATTTTATGACAGCGGAACTTTTTACTTCGAAAGGGAATAACCAGAGGCGACGCAGCCCCCTGTGGGAGCGGGCTCGCTCGCGAAAGCGGTGTGCCAGTCGACATGGATATCGAATGTGCCACCGTATTCGCGAGCAAGCCCGCTCCCACAAATTGCGCGGTTGGCGGATTTTAGTGGCTGGATCGACGACGTTCGGCCGCAAGTTTTTCGGCGAGGTGGTCGAGATCGGGCACCGGCGGTTCAGGGAGTTTTCTCAGGGTCGCCTGCATCAGGCGCATCTGGCGGATGAAACGCCGACAGTTGGGGCAGAACATCAGGTGATGGCGCACCATCAGGCGCTCGCGAAAGCTCAGTTGCCCATCGAGGTAATCGCTGGAGCGCGCCACTTGTTCCTTGCAGGTCAGCATTCGCCGGTTTCCTCGAAATGTTCCACGGTCGCGAAGACCTTTAGCCGGGCGCGATGCAACAGCACACGAACGTTGGAGAGCGAGATGTCGAGAAGATTACAGATTTCTTCCAGCTCCAGGCCCTGACGCTCACGCAGGGTCAGCACACTGCCCTGCAGGTCCGACAGGCTGAGCAAGGTGTGCTCCAGGCAATCGCGCAACTCGCTTTCCGTGAGCAGGGCTTCGGGGGTGTCCTGGTGCCAGGCGAACGGTGCCAGCAACCAATGCCCGTCGGCGGCGAAGCGTTCGTCGCCCAGGGTGCCGTGGGGCGCCGGCAGATCGTCGAGCAGCACTTCCCGCCGGTTCTGCTTGTAGCGGCCCTTGGCGGCATTGGCGGTGATGGTCAACAGCCAGGTCTTGAGGCTGGAACGCCCCTGGAAACCGCTGAGATTGCGCACCACCGACAACCAGGCGTCCTGCACCACTTCGTCGGCGTGGCGGTTGCCGACGATGGCATAGGCGACCGCGCGCATCGGGCCCTGGTAGGTACTGACCAGTTCCTTGTAGGCACGCTGCTCACCGGCCAGCAGGCGCTGGAGCAGTTGGGTGTCATCGCTGGCGGTCATTCAAACGCCCCAAATGCCAGGGAAACTTGATATTGCTTTTGTGGCGAGGGGATTTATCCCCGCTGGGTTGCGAAGCGACCCTAATCTCACGCATCACGGTATATCAGGATGAGTGCATCGCCTGTTTTGAGGCTGCTGCGCAGCCCAGCGGGGATAAATCCCCTCGCCACAAAATCCGCTCACCGCAACAGTGGATCAACGCTTGCGCAGAATCACACTGCCAATCGAATAGCCGGCGCCAAACGAGCTGAGAACGGCCACGGTGCCCGCCGGCAGGTCATCCTGGTACAGGTGGAAAGCAATGACCGAACCTGCCGAACTGGTGTTGGCGTAGCGGTCGAGGATGACCGGGGCTTCTTCTTCGGTGGCTTCGCGTCCCAGCAGCTTGCGCACGATCAACTGGTTCATGCTCAGGTTGGCCTGGTGCAGCCAGAAACGCTTCACCTGGCCGACGTCCAGTTGGTTCTCATCCAGGTGGGCGCCGATCAGTTCGGCCACCATCGGGCAGACGTCGCGGAACACCTTGCGGCCTTCCTGGACGAACAGTTTGTCCCGGCTGCCGACACCCTCTTCAGCGGCGCGGTTGAGGAAGCCGAAGTTGTTGCGGATGTTGTTGGAGAACTTGGTCAGCAACTTGGTGCTGACCACGTCGAACTGGTGCGCCGAGGTGGCCTGGTCGGCGCGTTCGATGATCACGGCGGTGGCCGCGTCGCCGAAGATGAAGTGGCTGTCGCGGTCACGGAAGTTCAGGTGCCCGGTGCACACTTCCGGGTTGACCATCAGGATCGCCCGGGCCTGGCCCAGTTGCACGCTGTTGGCGGCGGCCTGGATGCCGAACGTTGCCGAGGAGCAGGCCACGTTCATGTCGAAGCCGAAGCCCTCGATGCCCAGCGCTTCCTGAACCTCGATGGCGATGGCCGGGTACGGCCGCTGCAGGTTGGAACAGGCGACGATCACGCCGTCGATGTCGGCAGCGGTGCGGCCGGCGCGCTCCAGGGCTTGCCTGGCGGCACCGACCGCCATTTCGCAGAGCACCGACCACTCGTCGTTGGAGCGCTCGGGCAGACGCGGGGTCATGCGTTGCGGGTCGAGGATGCCGTCCTTGTCCATGACAAAGCGGCTCTTGATACCAGAAGCCTTTTCGATGAACGCGGCATTGGATTCGGTCAGCGCCTCCACTTCACCGCGCTCGATGGCCTCGGCGTTGTCGGCGTTGAACTGGGCGACATAGGTATTGAAGGAGTGCACCAGTTCTTCGTTGGAGATGCTGTTGGCCGGGGTGTACAGGCCGGTGCCGCTGATGACGACGTTATGCATGGGCGTGTCTCTGATCTGTTCAGGCAGAAAGCATTGGCACCGACGTACCAATACACAAAGGGACTTTTCCCATCCGGGGAAGCAGCCCTGGCAGCGCTTTATTCCGATCCGCCCGAGGGATTGAAGCTCAAAAACCACGGGACCGGCATTTATAGGCGCGAAGTTTGCCATAAACCCTGGGGTTTGGCCCATTCTCCATTCATCACAACCCCATACCCTGTGGGAGCGAGCTTGCTCGCGATAGCGATGGTTCGGCCTGCATTGATGTTGACTGATACACCGCTATCGCGAGCAAGCTCGCTCCCACAGGGGTTAGAGGGGCTTTGCGATCACGGTTCCACCTGGCTCCATTGCTTGCCCAGGCGCTTGTCGGAAATCGGCACCTTGGTGCCCAACTGCTGGGCGAACAGCGACACCCGGTATTCCTCCAGCCACCAGCGGTACAACTCCAGTTGCGGGTCGCGCTTGCCTTCCTGGGCATGTTTGTCGGCACGGGCCTGGTATTGGGCCCAGAGGTTCGACAGCTCGCCGCTCCAGACTCGGTCCTTCTGCACCTGGCCGCCGAGCTTCTCGAAGCGCTGCTCGATGGCCTTGAGGTAGCGCGGCAGTTCCTTGAGCCATTGATGCGGAGTTTCGCGCACGAAGCCCGGGTACACCAGGTGGCCGAGCTGCTGCTTGATGTCGTTCAGAGCCACGGCCTGGGCCAGGTCGATCTTGCCCTTGAAGCGCTTTTGCAGGCCGTGCCAGAGCTTGAGGATGTCCAGGGTCAGCTTCGCCAGACGCTCGGCGTGCTCGGTCCACCCGCCGCGCTTGCGCTCGGCCAGGGAGGCGAGCGCGGCGCCGTCGCGGGGCAGGCTCGCCTCGCCGTCCAGCACGCAACTGTCGAGGCTCGCCAGCAGGATATCTTCGACCAGGCTGTCGATGCGCCCCAGCTCGCGATACAGCAGGCCCAACTCGGTCAGCCCCGGCAGCTTGCCGCGCAGGAACTTGGCGGACTCGGCCAGTTGTTGCATCAACAGGCGCTGCAAGGCGCGGCGGTGCTGGAACTCGGCTTCGGCCGGTGTCGGGAAGCGCCCTTCCTTGACCACGCCGCCCTCTTCCACCAGCGCCGGGTAGACCGTCATCGACAGCCCGGCGATCTTCTGTTGGGTTTTCTCGGCCACCGGCGCAAAGACTTTCGCCTCCACCGGCGCCTGGCTTTTCGCCGTTTGCGGCACCGCCAATGCGGCCTGGCTGGCCTCGGCAAAGCGCGCCGTCAGTTCGGCCAGGTCGCGGCCTTCGCCGAGGAACTTGCCCTGGCCGTCGACGATTTCCAGGTTCATGCGCAGATGACTTTCGACTTGCTGCGCCGCTTCGACCCAGGCTTCGTCGCTAACCCGCGCCCCGGTCATGCGCAGCAGTTCACGCCCCAGGGCCTGGGGTAACGAACCCTCGGCGAAGGTGATGCGTTGCAGCGCGGCCTTGACGAAGTCCGGCACTGGCACGAAATTCTTGCGCAAGGCCTTGGGCAGGTTGCGCACCAGGGCGATGCACTTGGCCTCGATCATCCCCGGCACCAGCCACTCCAAGCGCTCCGGTGGCAACATCGGCAACAGCGGCGCCGGTACGCGCAAGGTCACGCCATCGCGGGGGTGGTTGGGCTCGAAGTGGTAGCTCAACGGCAAGGTCAGGTCGCCGACGCGCAAGGTGTCCGGGTAGTACGCGGCGGTGACCTCGTTGGCCTCGCGAGCCAGTACGTCTTCTTCGCGCATAATCAGCAGTTGCGGGTCTTTCTGGCTGTTGATCCGGTACCAACTGTCGAACGTCGCGGTCTGGTGGATCTCCGCTGGCAAGCGCGCGTCGTAGAAACCGAACAGCGTTTCTTCATCCGCCAGGATGTCGCGACGACGGGCCTTGGCCTCCAGCTCGTCGAGCTGCTCCAGCAGCCGGGTATTGGCCCCCAGGCACTTGGCCCGGGACTGGATCTCGCCACGCACCAGCGCTTCGCGGATGAACAGTTCGCGGGAGACCACCGGGTCCACCGGCCCGTAGTGCACCGGCCGACGACCGACCACGATCAGCCCGAACAGGGTGATCTGCTCGTACGCCACCACCTGCCCGCGCTTCTTCTCCCAATGGGGTTCGAAATGGTTCTTCTTGATCAGGTGTCCGGCCAGCGGCTCGATCCAGTCCGGCTCGATCTTGGCGACCATGCGCGCATACAGCTTGGTGGTTTCCACCAGCTCGGCGGTCATCAGCCACTGCGGGCGTTTCTTGCCCAGGCCGGATGACGGGTGGACCCAGAACCGCCGTTGACGGGCCCCCAGGTAATCGCCGTCCTCGGTTTTCTGGCCGATCTGGCTGAGCAGTCCCGAGAGCACCGCTTTGTGCAGCTTCGGGTAATCCGCCGGTTCCTTGTTGAGGCTCAACTGCAGGTCGCGGCAGATCAGGCTCAATTGCCGATGGGCGTCGCGCCACTCGCGCAGGCGCAGGTAGTTGAGGAAGTTCTTCCGGCACCAGTTGCGTAACGGGCTGGCGGTCAGGGCCTGGCGCTGCTCTTCGAAACCGCGCCACAGGTTGACCAGCCCGGCGAAATCCGAGTCCGTGTCCTTCCACTGGGCGTGGGCCTGGTCGGCGGCCTGCTGGCGCTCGGGCGGACGCTCGCGCGGGTCCTGGACCGACATCGCGCTGGCCACGATCAGTACCTCCTGCAGGCTGCCCAGCTTCGCCGCTTCCAGCAGCATGCGACCCATGCGCGGGTCTACCGGCAGGCGCGCCAACTGGCGGCCCAGCGCCGTAAGCTGGCCGTTGCGGTCCACCGCCGACAGCTCTTGCAGCAGGTTGAAACCGTCACTGATGGCCTTGCCGTCCGGCGGCTCGATGAACGGGAAGTCGGTGATTTCACCTAGGCGCAGGTGCAGCATCTGCAGGATCACCGCCGCCAGGTTGGTGCGCAGGATCTCGGGGTCGGTGAATTCCGGCCGGCCGAGGAAATCCTCCTCGCTGTACAACCGCACACAGATCCCCGGCTCGACCCGCCCGCAGCGCCCTTTGCGCTGGTTGGCGCTGGCCTGGGAAATGGCTTCGATGGGCAGGCGCTGGACCTTGGCCCGGTAGCTGTAGCGGCTGATACGCGCGGTGCCGCTGTCGATGACGTAGCGGATGCCCGGCACGGTCAGCGAGGTTTCGGCGACGTTGGTCGCCAGCACCACGCGCCGCCCCGGATGGGACTGGAAAATTCGCTGTTGTTCGGCCGGGGACAAGCGCGCATACAAAGGCAAGATCTCGGTGTGCTTGAGCTGGGCCTTGCGCAGCATTTCCGCCGCGTCACGAATCTCCCGCTCGCCTGGCAGGAACACCAGCACGTCACCGGGGCTACGGCGCTCGCTGCGTTCATGGGCGGCGATTTCATCGAGGGTGGCGAGGATCGCCTGGTCGACGGTCAGGTCGTCTTCGACCCGGTTGCCTTCTTCGTCCTGCTCCAGGGTCAGCGGCCGATACCAGGTTTCCACCGGGAAGGTGCGCCCCGAGACCTCCACGATCGGCGCATCGTCGAAGTGCTTGGAGAAGCGCTCAAGATCGATGGTCGCCGAGGTGATGATGACTTTCAGGTCCGGGCGGCGCGGCAGCAGGGTCTTGAGATAGCCCAGCAGGAAATCGATGTTCAGGCTGCGTTCGTGGGCCTCGTCGACGATGATCGTGTCGTAGCGTTCGAGGTAGCGATCGTTCTGGGTCTCGGCCAGCAGGATGCCGTCGGTCATCAGCTTGATCAGGGTGTTGGCGTCGCTCTGGTCCTCGAACCGCACCTGGTAGCCCACCAGCGCGCCCAACGGCGTCGCCAGTTCCTCGGCGACCCGGCTGGCAACGCTGCGAGCGGCGATACGGCGCGGCTGGGTGTGGCCGATCAGGCCATGCTGGCCGCGACCGATTTCCAGGCAGATCTTTGGCAACTGGGTGGTTTTGCCCGAGCCGGTTTCGCCCGCGATGATCAGAACCTGATGCTTGAGCAACGCGTCCTTGATTTCATCGCGCTTGGCCGCGATCGGCAGATTGTCGTCGTAGCGAATCACCGGCAGGCTGGCCTTGCGCGCCAGCACCTGGTCACACGATGCCTGCATGCGCGCCACCCACTGGGCCAGCTTGGCCTCGTCGGGTTTCTTGCGCAGCTCGAGCAACTGGCGCCGCAACCGGTGACGGTCGGCGAGCATGGCGTGGTCGAGGTTCTTCAGCAGCTTGTCGATAGCGGGGGCTTGGTCAGTCATCAGGTACGCAAGGATCGTCGTTTTGAGCAGGGGGCGATTGTCGCAGATTTGCGCAAGGGACGCCGACAGCAAACCGCTTTTGTGGCGAGGGAGCTTGCTCCCGCTCGAGTGTGCATCGCTCGCCGCTTTTGGGGCCGCTGCGCAGCCCAGCGGGAGCAAGCTCCCTCGCCACGAGTACTTCGCGGGTCTGCGAAGTCACTCGCTGTCGAAGTCCTTGCGCCGATACGGGAACACATCGATCACCTTCCCCGCCCGGATCGCCTCTTGCAGGCCTTTCCAGTAATCGGCGTTGTACAGCTCGCCGTGCAATTGGTCGAACAGCTTGCGCTGGCCCACGTCGGCGAACAGGAACGGTGGGAATTCCTCGGGGAACACGTCCAGCGGGCCGATGGAATACCAGGGCTCGGAGGCCATCTCGTCTTCCGGCGTGCGGGGCTGGGGGATGTGGCGGAAGTTGGCTTCGGTGAGGAAGCAGATCTCATCGTAGTCGTAGAACACCACGCGGCCGTGGCGGGTCACGCCGAAGTTCTTGAGCAACATGTCACCGGGGAAAATGTTCGCCGCCGCCAGTTGCTTGATCGCCAGGCCGTAGTCTTCCAGCGCCTCGCGCACCTGGGCCTCGCTGGCGTTTTCCAGGTAGAGGTTCAACGGCGTCATGCGCCGCTCGGTCCAGCAATGGCGAATCAGCACGGTATCGCCCTCCACCGACACCGTGGACGGTGCCACGTCGAGCAGTTCTTCCAGGCAGGCCGGCTCGAACTTGCTCAGCGGGAAGCGGAAGTCGGCGAACTCCTGGGTATCGGCCATGCGCCCAACCCGATCGACACTTTTCACCAGGCGATACTTCTCGATCACCGTGGCCCGGTCGACGTTTTTCGACGGCGAGAAACGGTCCTTGATGATTTTGAACACAGTGTTGAAGCCCGGCAGGGTGAACACGCTCATGACCATGCCGCGTACCCCCGGCGCCATGATGAACTGGTCGTCGGTGTTGGCCAGGTGGTTGATCAGCGCCCGGTAGAATTCGGACTTGCCGTGCTTGTAGAAACCGATGGAGGTGTACAGCTCGGCAATGTGCTTGCCCGGCAGGATGCGCTTGAGAAAACCGATGAATTCCGCCGGCACCGGTACATCCACCATGAAGTACGAGCGGGTGAACGAGAAGATGATCGACACCTGCGCCTCGTCGGTGATCAGCGCGTCGATCTGGATGCCCCGGCCTTCGCGGTGCAACAGCGGGATCACCAGGGGCCATTGGTCGTCCTGGGTGTAGATCCGGCCCACCAGGTAGGCGCCCTTGTTGCGGTACAGCACTGAGGAAAACAACTCCACCGTCAGCTCCGGGTCCTTGCAGACCCAGTCCGGCAGGTTCTCGCGCAGTTGGGCTTCGAGGCGCAGCAGGTCGCCCGGCAGGTCGGCGTAGTCCTCGCTGAAGCGGTAGTCGGCGAAGATGTTCGCCAGCATCCGGTCGAGCTGGCCCTGGGGCTTGTAGGTACGCGTCTGGGCGGCCCGGGCCCGGCGCAGGCTGGGCCGGGTGGTGTGGATGAACATGGTGCCGTCGCTGATCAGGTCGTGGCTGAACAGCCCGCAGAAGATCGAGTTGTACCAGGTTTCCGACAGTTCATCGTCGAAACGCAGGTCGATCAGGCTGATGTAGGCGCTCTTGACCAGCGGCCAGCAGCCCACGTCCATCAACGCCTCGGCTTCGAAGGCCTTGCGCAGCCGCGCCACGGTTTCAAAGACTTTTTCTTCATACAGATTGATCCGCGCCGCCGACGCCGCTTGCGCCTCCAGCCACTGGGCCTGCTCGAACCGGGCGCGGGCGCCGTCGGTAATCTGCCGGAAATGCTCGCGATAATCGTCGAAGCCTTCGAGGATCGAACGGGCGATATCGGTGGCGGGCCATGGTTGCGGCATAGGGTGAACCTCGGCGGGTCAGGCTTGTTATTGGCGACTGAGCTTAGAGGCCAATCGCGCGCCAGCGCAACCATTGCCATCGGTATCCGGGGCAGCGACACTTGTCGCCCGATTCTGCCAGGAAAGCACCGTGAACCTCGTCGATACCCTGCGTTTGCTATCACTGGCCGCCATCTGGGGGGCCAGCTTTCTGTTCATGCGCATTATCGCCCCCGTCATTGGCACGATCCCCACTGCATTTTTTCGCGTGTCCATCGCCTTCGTCGGCCTGCTGGTCATCCTGACGCTGATGCGTATCGACTTTGATTTTCGCGGCAAGCTCAAAGTGGTGATGGTGCTGGGCCTGATCAACTCGGGCATCCCGGCCACGTTCTACTCGCTGGCGGCCCAGGTGTTGCCCGCCGGCTACTCGGCCATCTTCAACGCCACCACGCCATTGATGGGCGTGCTGATCGGCGGCCTGTTCTTCAGCGAAAAACTCACCGTGGCCAAGGTCAGCGGGGTGTTCCTGGGCCTGTTCGGGGTGGGTATCCTGACCGGCGCCGGGCCGGTGGCCTTCGACCTGCAATTGCTGATGGGCGCCCTCGCCTGCCTGCTGGCGACCACCTGCTATGGCTTTGCCGGCTTCCTCACTCGCCGCTGGCTCGATCATCAAGGGGGGTTGGACAGCCGCCTCGCCGCGCTGGGCAGCATGTTCGGCGCCACGGTGTTCTTGCTGCCGCTGTTCGGCTACATCGCCATCAGCCAGCCCCCGGCCAGCTGGGGCGGCTGGAGCGTCTGGTTGTCGCTGCTGGGGTTGGGGCTGGTGTGCACGGCACTGGCGTACATTCTGTACTTCCGGCTGCTCAGTTCCATCGGTCCGGTCAAGTCCATGACCGTGACCTTCCTGATCCCGCCGTTCGGCGTGTTGTGGGGGGCGTTGCTGCTGGATGAGCCGCTGGGCATGGCGCATCTGTATGGCGGGGTGCTGATTGCGGCGGCGTTGTGGCTGGTGTTGAAGCCAGGGGTGACGAAGCCTGTTGAGGTAGAGTAAGGCCGTGGCGAGGAAGCTTGCTCTCGCCGGGCGCGAAGCGGCCCTCGTTTTCTGGGGCGGCTGCGCCACCCAGCGGGAGCAAGCTCCCTCGCCATAGGTCAGCCGAACAACCAGTAGCCCAGGGCCGTCAGCACCAGCACCGCCAACACGGGGCGCATCACCCGGTAGGCCTTGGGATGCTTGCGCTTCCACTGCTTGACCTGACCACTGAAGCCGTCACTGAACCTCTTGCTCCAGGCGTAAGCCTGGTTGATCCCGCCGACGCGTTCGTCGTCGAGGTTCTGCGGTGCGGTGGCGCGACCGAGGAAGGCACTGATGGCGCGGTTGAGACGGGTCATCAGCCGGCTTTTCAGCGGGCGTTCGACGTCGCAGAACAAGATCACCCGGGTTTGCGGGGTTTCGTTCTTGACCCAGTGCACGTAGGTCTCATCGAACATGACGTCTTCGCCATCACGCCAGGCATAGACCTGGCCGTCGACAAAGATCCGGCAGTCGTCGGAATTGGGCGTGGACAGCCCCAGGTGATAGCGCAGGGAACCGGCGAACGGGTCCCGGTGAGGGTTCAGATGGCTACCGCCCGGCAGCAGGGCAAACATTGCGCCCTTCACGTTGGGAATGGCGCTGACCAGCTCGACGGTTTTCGGGCACAGCAGCTCGGCAGACGGCAGCGGTTTGTCGTACCACTTGAGGTAGAAGCGCTTCCAGCCTTTCTTGAAGAACGATCCGAAGCCGGCATCGTTGTTCTTTTCCGCGGCCCGGATGTAGCCCTCGTCGAACAGGTGCATGGCCTCGTCACGAATGACGTGCCAGTTGTCCTTGAGCACATCCAGCTCGGGAAATTTGCTGCGGTCCAGGTAGGGCTTGGAGGGCACGCCGGAAAACAGGTACATCAAGGCGTTGTAGGGGGCGAACAAGGCCGAGTGATTGACGAACTGGCGCAATACCGGCAAACGCGCGCGACCGCGCAAGTGCACATACAGCGTACTGCCCAGGAACAGCAGCAATACCGAGGCCTTGGCGACAAACGAAACGGTCATTGTAAAACTCCTTGTCCAAAACGACTTGCGCAACGCCATCAGCCCGGCGCGACGGCCGGCCATGGTATAGAGCCTTGCCCGGGGAAGAAACCGCCCCAGGCAACATTCACTGTTGAGAATGACGCAACAATGCCCTTCTTAACACGCATGAGCTGAACGTTGGCTGATGCAGTCCACTGTGACGAGGGGATTTATCCCCGCTGGACTGCGCAGCAGTCCCAACAACTCATCCGGCTCCATTTATCTCGGGGTCGGGTTTGGGGTCGCTTCGCAACCCAACGGGGATAAATCCCCTCGCCACAAAAAGCATCGATTGCTTGGCCGTTACTGCTGGATCTCCTGCTCGGTGAACAAATCACTGAACAACATGCTCGACAGATAGCGCTCGCCCGAATCCGGCAGGATCACCACCAGGGTCTTGCCCTGCATTTCCGGTTTTTCCGCCAGGCGCACGGCCACGGCCATCGCCGCGCCGCAAGAGATGCCGCAGAGGATGCCCTCCTCCTGCATCAGGCGCAAAGCCATGGCCTTGGACTCCTCGTCGGTGACCCGCTCGACCTGGTCGACGATCGACAGGTCAAGGTTCTTCGGCACGAAGCCGGCACCGATCCCCTGGATCTTGTGGGGGCTGGGCTTGATCTCCTGCCCCGCCATCGCCTGGGTAATCACCGGCGAGGTTTCGGGCTCGACCGCCACCGACAGGATCGGCTTGCCACACGTGTTCTTGATATACCGTGAAACGCCGGTGATGGTTCCCCCGGTGCCGACCCCCGCGACCAGCACATCCACCGCGCCATCGGTGTCGTTCCAGATTTCCGGGCCGGTGGTTTTTTCGTGGATCGCCGGGTTCGCCGGATTTTCGAACTGCTGCGGCATGAAATAGCGGGAAGGGTCGCTGGCGAGGATCTCGGCGGCCTTCTCGATGGCGCCTTTCATGCCCTTGGCCGGCTCGGTGAGCACCAGTTCCGCGCCCAGGGCCTTGAGCACCTTGCGCCGCTCGACGCTCATGGACGCCGGCATGGTCAGCATCAGCTTGTAGCCGCGGGCGGCGGCGACGAACGCCAGGCCGATACCGGTGTTGCCCGAGGTCGGTTCGATGATGGTCATGCCCGGCTTGAGCCTGCCGGTGCTTTCGGCGTCCCAGATCATGTTCGCGCCGATCCGGCACTTGACCGAATAACCCGGGTTGCGCCCCTCGATCTTGGCCAGGATGGTCACGCCACGCGGCGCGATGCGGTTGATCTGCACCAGCGGCGTATTGCCAATGGAATGGGCGTTGTCGACGAATATGCGGCTCATGACCGGTCCTTGAGGCTGCGGATAGTTAAGCGCTTTAAGGTAAGCCTGTTGCCCATGGGCGTCCAGTTGCACCGAACGTTCGCACGGCGACAACGGTCAATGGCTTTAACAACGCTGGAGACTGACTGACATGAAGCGTCGATACAGCTGGCCACTGTGGGGACTCGCCGCCCTCGTCGTGCTGCTGGTGGCCTTGCACTTCACCTTGCCTTATCTGGTTCGCGACTACCTGAACGACAAGTTGGCGAATATGGGCGATTATCGCGGCCAAGTCACCGACGTGGACCTGGCCTGGTGGCGCGGGGCCTATCGGATCAACGGCCTGAAAATCATCAAGGTCGACGGCAAGGTCCCGGTGCCTTTCGTCGATGCACCGCTGGTCGATTTGTCCGTCAGTTGGCATTCGCTGTGGTACGACCATGCGGTGGTGGCCGAGGCGGAGTTCGCCCGGCCCGAAGTGAACTTCGTCGACGGCGGTGGCAACCGACAGAACTCCCAGACCGGTCAGGGCACCAACTGGCGCGAACAACTGAGCAAACTGCTGCCCATCACCTTCAACGAAGTGCGGATCAGGGATGGCCACGTGACCTTTCGCAACTTCAACTCCAAGCCGCCCGTCAACCTGCGGGCCACCGACGTCAATGCCAGCTTCTATAACCTGACCAACGTGGTCGACACCGAAGGCAAGCGTGACGCGCGTTTCGAGGGCAAGGCGCTGGTGGCCGAGCACGCGCCCCTGGAAGTGCTGGCCACCTTCGATCCACTGAGCAATTTCGAGGATTTCGATTTCCGCCTGCGGGCCACGGACATCGAACTCAAGCGCCTCAACGACTTCGCCGCGGCCTATGGCAAGTTCGACTTCAACGCCGGCCACGGCGACCTGGTGATCGAAGCGCAGGCGACCGACGCCAAGCTCAGCGGCTACATCAAGCCGCTGCTGCGCGATGTGGACGTCTTCGATTGGCAGCAGGACGTGGAAAACGAGAAAAAGAACATTTTCCGCTCGGTCTGGGAAGCGCTGGTCGGCGCGGGTGAAACGGCACTGAAGAACCAGCGCAAGAACCAGTTCGCCACCCGGGTCGAACTCAGCGGCAATGTCCATCAACAGAACATCAGCGCCTTCGAAGCCTTCCTGCAGATATTGCGCAACGGCTTCGTCCAGGCCTTCAACGCCCGCTATGAACAGCCACCGCCATCCAAAGACTAGGCGCATCAATCCTGTAGTGAGACCGGGTCAACATGTGACGCTCCATTCAGAGACTGAATACAGCGTCTGCGTTCACAGTCGGCGGGACGTCGCGTTATAGTCGGGCACGACATTTATTTTCGCGCGCCCCGCCTCGCCGGGCCGACGACACGTTCGAGGAATCCGCAGATGAAGTTCGAAGGCACCCGCGCCTACGTGGCCACCGATGACCTGAAGCTGGCCGTCAACGCCGCCATCACCCTGGAGCGGCCGCTGCTGGTCAAGGGCGAACCGGGCACCGGCAAGACCATGCTGGCCGAGCAACTGGCTGAGTCCTTCGGCGCCCGCCTGATCACCTGGCACATCAAGTCCACCACCAAGGCCCACCAAGGCCTGTACGAGTACGACGCGGTCAGCCGCCTGCGGGACTCGCAACTGGGTGTGGACAAGGTCCATGACGTGCGCAACTACCTGAAGAAAGGCAAGCTCTGGGAAGCGTTCGAGTCCGAGGAACGGGTCATCCTGCTGATCGACGAGATCGACAAGGCCGACATCGAGTTCCCCAACGACCTGCTGCAAGAACTCGACAAGATGGAGTTCTACGTCTACGAGACCGACGAAACCATCAAGGCCAAGCAGCGGCCGATCATCATCATTACCTCCAATAATGAAAAGGAGCTGCCGGACGCCTTCCTGCGCCGCTGCTTCTTCCACTACATCGCCTTCCCGGACCGCGCGACGCTGCAGAAGATCGTCGATGTGCATTACCCGGATATCAAGAAAGACCTGGTCAGCGAAGCGCTGGACGTGTTCTTCGACGTGCGCAAGGTGCCGGGCCTCAAGAAAAAGCCCTCCACCTCCGAGCTGGTGGACTGGCTCAAGCTGTTGATGGCCGACAACATCGGTGACGCGGTCCTGCGCGAGCGCGACCCCACCAAGGCCATCCCGCCGCTGGCCGGTGCCCTGGTCAAGAACGAACAGGACGTGCAGCTGCTTGAGCGCCTGGCGTTCATGAGCCGTCGCGGCACGCGTTGAGCCCTCTTCGTCAACAAGCGCGAGGGCAACTGCCATGCTGCTGAACCTGTTCAATGAGATGCGCGCCGCCAAGGTGCCCGTGTCGGTGCGTGAACTGCTGGACCTGATCAATGCGCTGAAACAGCGGGTGATCTTCGCCGACATGGACGAGTTCTATTACCTGTCCCGGGCGATCCTGGTGAAGGACGAACGCCATTTCGACAAGTTCGACCGGGCCTTCGCCGCTTACTTCAATGGCCTGGAGAAACTCGACGATCATCTCCAGGCGCTGATCCCCGAAGACTGGTTGCGCAAGGAGTTCGAGCGCTCGCTGACCGATGAAGAGCGGGCGCAGATCCAGTCCCTGGGTGGCCTCGACAAGCTGATCGAGGAATTCAAGAAGCGCCTGGAAGAACAGAAGGAACGCCATGCCGGCGGCAACAAGTGGATCGGCACCGGCGGCACCAGCCCGTTCGGCTCCGGGGGTTTCAACCCCGAAGGCATCCGTGTCGGCGACGCCGGCAAGCGCCAGGGCAAGGCCGTGAAGGTCTGGGACCAACGCGAGTACAAGAACCTCGACGACCAGGTGGAATTGGGCACCCGCAACATCAAGATCGCCCTGCGCCGCCTGCGCAAGTTTGCCCGCCAGGGCGCGGCCGAAGAGCTGGACATCGACGGCACCATCGACCATACCGCCCGGGATGCCGGCCTGTTGAACATCCAGATGCGGCCGGAGCGGCGCAACACCGTCAAGCTGCTGTTGCTGTTCGACATCGGCGGTTCGATGGATGCCCACGTGAAGATCTGCGAAGAGCTGTTCTCGGCCTGCAAGACCGAGTTCAAGCACCTGGAGTACTTCTACTTCCACAACTTCGTGTACGAGTCGGTGTGGAAGAACAACCTGCGCCGCACCTCCGAACGCACCTCCACCCAGGACCTGCTGCACAAGTACGGCGCCGACTACAAAGTGATCTTCATCGGCGACGCCGCCATGGCGCCCTATGAAATCACCCAGCCGGGCGGCAGCGTCGAGCACTGGAACGAAGAAGCGGGCTACGTGTGGATGCAGCGCTTCATGGAGAAGTACAAGAAACTCATCTGGATCAACCCCTACCCCAAGGACACCTGGGGCTACACCGCCTCCACCAACATCGTGCGGGAACTGGTGGAGGACCGGATGTATCCGCTGACCCTGCGAGGGTTGGAGGAAGGGATGCGGTTTCTTTCCAAGTGATCGTTGGTGCCCTTTAGGGCCTCATCGTCGGATCGCCGCCCGGAGCAAGCTCGCTCCCACACTGGATCTTCGTCACACATGAGATCCCCTGTGGGAGCGAGCTTGCTCGCGATGCTTTTAGCGGTCGAGAAAACCGCGCAAGCACTCCACCTGCTGCCGATGCGCCACCTCCTGCACCACCGGCCGCAACCGCACCTGCGCCCCCGGCAGGCATTGCGCCAACCGGGCCAGGGCCAGCGGGGTCAAGGCGCCCAGGCGCGGGTAGCCACCGATGGTTTGCCGGTCGTTGAGCAACACGATGGGCTGGCCGTCCGGCGGCACCTGCACGGCCCCCAGGGGAATGCCTTCGGAAATCATCGGCGGGCCCTGGTACTCCAGCGGCGTTCCCAGCAGGCGGATGCCCATGCGATCGGCGCGGCTGTCCAGCGTCCAGGGCGTGTTGAACGCATCGAACAGGCTGCGGCCACTGAACGCCCCGTTCTGCGCGCCCAGGATCAGCTCCAGCGGCTGAGCCTGCTGGAAATCCGGGATCAACCGGCCCGGCATCGGCCGAGGCGTGGCCGCCCCCCCATAGCTCAAGCGCTCGCCGCGAGCCAACGCCCGCCCCAGCCCATCCAACCCGCCGAGCGCTTCGCGCACCACCGTTGCCCGGCTGCCCAACACCGCCGGGGCTTCGAAGCCGCCAGGGGCCGCAAGGTAGGCACGAGCCCCCAGCACGGGCTGGGTGAGCGCCAGGGATTGGCCTTTGCGCAGGCTGAAATAGCGCCAAGGCGCCACGGCCTGGCCGTCCACCCGGGCGCCCAGGTCGGCCCCGGCCAGCGCCAGCACGCAGTCGTCCTCGGCCACCAGCGTGAAGCCGCCAAGGGTGACTTCCACCACCGCCGCGTCCAGGGCATTGCCCAGCATCCAGTTGGCCCAGGCCATCGACAGCCAATCCGCCGCACCGCCCTGGGTCACGCCCAGGTGGCGGACGCCAAAGCGGCCGGCGTCCTGCAACAGGCACAGCGGGGTGCTGGCCTGGATCAATAAGCGGCTCATGCCTGGGCCTCCTGGGGTGTGTCATCGCCGCCCAAGCGGATGAACTCGGCGCGGTCCACGGCGACAAAACGCACCGTGTCGCCGGGTTGCATCAGGCTGTAGCCGTCACGTTCACGGTCGAACAGTTTGGCCGGGGTGCGGCCGATCAGGTTCCAGCCGCCAGGCGACACCAGCGGGTACGCCGCGGTCTGGCGCTCGGCAATCCCGACGCTGCCTGCGGCCACCCGCTTGCGCGGCGTGTCCAGGCGCGGCGCGGCGAGCGCTTCGTCCACCAACCCCATGAAGGCAAACCCCGGAGCGAAGCCCAGGGCGAACACCTGGTATTCGTGTTCGCTGTGGCGCCGGATCACCTGCTCCACGGTCAACCCGCTGCGACCCGACAACAGCAGAAGTTCCGGTCCGACGCTCAGGTCGTACCACACCGGCAGCACATGGCAGCGCCCAGCCGAGCGAGCATCGGGCGACAAATGGTTCAGCGCCTCGCTGACCAGCGACCGGGCCTGCGCCGGGCTCAAGGCCAACAGATCGTAATGCACCATCAACGTGGTGTAGGACGGCACCAGGTCGATCAGGTCGGCGGCGAACACCGCGCGCAGGCGCTCGCTGGCGGCGAGCATCCACGGCATGTTGTCTTCGGCGATTTCATCGAACAGGCGCACCATCAGGCAGTCCACCGCGACCACTTCCACACGTGGCTTCATGACGCACGCTGCCGGTCCAGCGCTTCGCGGATGCGTTGCACGGCGGCCACGGAGCTGGCGTTGTCACCGTGCACGCACAAGGTATTGGCGTGCAGGATCAACGCGCTGCCATCGCTGGCGGCCAAGGCATCGCCACGGGCAATGGTCAGGGCCTGGGCAATGATGGCTTCGGGATCGTGATGCACCGCCCCCGGCGCCTGCCGCGACACCAGGCGGCCAGCGCTGTCGTAGGCACGGTCGGCGAAGGCTTCGAACCACAACGTCAGGCCATATTCGTCACCCAGGGCCTGGGCGGCGCTGTTATCCCGGGTCGCCATGAGCATCAGCGGCAGGTCCGGGTCATAGTGGGCCACCGCCTCGATCACCGCGCGCAACTGCGCCGGGTTGGCCATCATGTCGTTGTACATCGCGCCGTGCGGCTTGACGTAGCTGACCCGTCCACCCTGGGCCCGGCAGATGCCGTCGAGGGCGCCGATCTGGTAGTGCAACAGGTCTTGCAGTTCCTGGGCAGCGTAGGCCATGGAGCGGCGGCCGAAGCCGGCCAGGTCCTGATAGGCCGGGTGTGCGCCGATCTGCACGCCGTTGGCCAGGGCCAGGCTGACGGTCTTGCGCATGATGCTCGGGTCGCCGGCGTGAAAGCCGCAGGCGATGTTGGCGCAATCGATGAAGGGCATCACTTCGGCGTCCAGACCCATGGTCCAACTGCCGAAGCTTTCGCCGATGTCACAATTCAATAGCAGGCGGTTCACGCTGAACGCTCCTGTAGGTACTTTCTTCTGACCCTGGGGGCACACACCCCCAGGTTACTCGTTACTCGGCTTCCAGTTGCTTGCCTTGGGTTTCCGGCAGGCTCAGGGCCGCCAGAATCACCACGCCGTAGGACACGGCCGCAAACGCACCGATCCCGACGCTCAACGGCACCCGCTGGCTCAGCAGGCCGATCAGCAGCGGGAACAATGCCGCCACCGCCCGACCAATGTTGTAGCAAAAACCCTGGCCCGAGCCCCGGATACGTGTGGGGAACAGCTCGGTGAGGAACGAGCCCATGCCGCTGAACATCCCGGAGGCAAAGAAGCCCAGGGGAAAGCCCAGCCAGAGCATCACGTTATTGCTCACCGGCACCTGGGTGTACAGCAGCACGATGGTGAACGAGCCGACGGCGAACAGGACGAAATTTTTCTTGCGCCCCAGTATGTCCGACAAGTATGCGCTGATGACGTAACCCACGTAGGAGCCGACGATCACCATCGCCAGGTAGCCACCGGTGCCCAGCACGCTCAAGCCGCGCTCGTTCTTCAGGAACGTCGGCAGCCAGGACGTGATTGCATAGTAGCCACCCAGGGCGCCGGTGGTCAGCAGCGAAGCGCGGATCGTGGTGAAGAGGATGCCGGGGGCGAAAATCTCGTAGAACCTGGCGTTATTGCCAGACGCCAGGCGGGCCTTGGTCTGGTTGTAGACCTCCGGGTCCTTGACCAGCCGACGGACGAAAATCACGAACACCGCTGGCACGATGCCAAGGATGAACAGCGCGCGCCAGGCGTCTTCCGGCGCCAGCACCGAGAACAGCAGCGCGTACAGAATCGCCGTCATGCCCCAACCCAGCGCCCATCCCGATTGCACCATGCCCACCGCCTTGCCACGGTCCTTGGCGCGAATCACCTCGCCCATCAACACCGCGCCAGCGGTCCACTCGCCGCCGAAGCCGAAGCCCATCAGCGTACGGGCGATCAACAATTGTTCGTAGTTCTGGGCAAAGCCGCAGAGGAAGGTGAAGAACGCGAACCACAGCACGGTCAGTTGGAGGGTGCGGACCCGGCCGATACGATCCGAGAGAATGCCGGCCACCCAACCGCCAAGTGCCGAGGCGATCAGGGTGCTGGTGTGAATCAGCCCCGCCTGACCGGTGGTGATGCCCCACATCGCGATGAGCGTCGGCACCACGAAACTGAGCATCTGCGTGTCCATGCCGTCCAAGGCGTAGCCGATCTTGCAACTCCAGAATGTGCGACGTTCCTGTTGGTTGATGTTGCGATACCAATCGAACGGGCCGGAACGGGCCTTGGACTCGGGGACGCCGAGCATGTCGGGTGCACTCATGGTGGTTCTCCACGGTTTTATTGTTTTAAGCCTCGACGCTGCAAACGTCGGGATCGGGTGCCGTGATTCTTGAGCGCAGGCGCCGGCGCGTCCAACTAATAAAACCTCGGACGGGTCATAAGAAAAAGTTGATGGGTAGAACTACCCGCGGAAACGGCGCAAAGCCTTTGTGGCGAGGGAGCTTGCTCCGCTGGGCCGGGCTGGCGCTCCAGCGCGCAGCGGCCCCAAAAAAGCGATGAGCGCTTCGCACTCAAGCGGGAGCAAGCTCCCTCGCCACAAAAAGCGTTCTAGCGTGAGCGTCAAAGCCCGCGCAAATCCCGCTCTTCGATCGGTCGGCTCTGGCGCAGGCGCTTGCCGCCCAGCACGACCCAGTCGATCAGGCGGAACAGGCATTCCAGGCCGAACGACAGCAGCATTGCGCCGCTGATGCCCCAGACCATGGCCTCGGGGGTCAGCAGGATCTGGTAGCTGTAGCCGTTCCAGGTTTCCTTGCGAATGTCCGGGTCTGCGGCCAGTGCCACTTGCAGCAAGCGGATGTACCACGGCCCCTGCATCGCCTGGAACTGCTTGTCCAAGGCCTGCTGGCGCACGAGCAAGGTGTTCAGGCTGTCGGCGTCGCTGCGAAAGATCGGGTCTTCGCTGGCGCGGTAATGGGCGACCAGGGCCTGCATGTCACCCTTGAAAAACTGGTTGGCGGTGCCCTGGAAACCTTGCAGGCCTGTCTGTGCCTCGATCAGGTGGGCCTCGACCCGCTTGGCGTAATCATTGATGAAGCCCGGCACCTGGACCCCCACCAGCAGGCCAATCGCGAACAACACCAGCCGTAGATAACTGAGCAACATAGCGTGACGTCCTTATTCGGTCCGGCCCTGGCTGACGCATTCGCCGCGCCGCCACAGGCTCCATTGGCCCGGTTCGTAGCGGGTCCAGGTTTCGTTTTCGGTCAAGGGCTCGGTGGCGATCACCGTGACCACGTCGTTGGGCGTGGTTTCGGCCTGGAAATCGACGATCACGTCGACATCCTTCAGCCGTGCCGGGCCGAATGGCGCACGCCGAGTGATCTGGGCCAGTTTGGTCGAGCAATAGCAGAACAGCCAGTCGCCGTCGCTCAACAGGCAATTGAACACGCCTTTGCGACGGTATTCGCCGCAGGCTTCGATCAGCGCCGGCAGCAGTTGCTCCACGTCCACCGGTTCCGGGAAGGCCTGGCGCACGCGGTTGAGCAAATCGCAGAAGGCCGCTTCGCTGTCGGTGTCGCCCACCGGGCGGTAGAAACTCACGCCCGGCTGGAAATCCGCGAGCTGGCCGTTGTGGGCGAAACACCAGTTGCGGCCCCACAGCTCGCGCACGAACGGGTGCGTGTTGGCCAGGCAGACCTTGCCGACGTTGGCCTGGCGAATATGCCCGATCACCACTTCACTCTTGATCGGATAGCGCTGCACCAGGTTCGCCACTTCCGACTCGCTGCTGGCGGCCGGGTCCTGGAACAGGCGCAAGCCCCGGCCTTCGTAGAAGGCGATGCCCCAGCCGTCCCGGTGCGGCCCGGTCTTGCCCCCGCGCTGCATCAGCCCGGTAAAGCTGAACACGATGTCGGTCGGCACATTGGCGCTCATGCCCAGTAACTCACACATGCTCGGACTCTCGCTTCAAAAGGCAGGCTTGGCTACAGGCGCGGTTCGATGCGCGAACGCTGGGGATTGCTCGGCACCGGCGGACGACCGTAGCGATCATCGCCGGCCACGCCGAACGGCGGCTCATCCTCGGGCTCATCGGCGGCGGCAGCGGCTTTTGCGGCGGCGGCACGTGCCTTGCGGGCATTGGATGCGCGCTCGATGGGCAAGCGCACCAGCGCGAAGAGCAAGTAGACGCCGAACGCGATCATGCCGTACATGAGCAGGTCGGACGCGGCCCGCCATACGTTGTTGCCCACCTTGAACAGCACGTCCAGGGCGACAATGGCCACGGCAGGGGCAAACTTGTCCTTCACCGGGTCGACAATGGTCGGGCAGAACAGCAACACCGCCATCAGCAAGCGCAGCGGCTCGCGCAACCAGCGCCACATCCAGCGGGTCATGCGCATCCACACCAGCAGGCAGCCCAGGGCCGCGAAGGCATAGAGGCCCCAGGCGATCAGATAGTCGTTCTCGGTCATGGTGTCCATGGCAAGGCAGGCAAAGAGGCGCTTATAGTAACGACTTTTCGCTCGTCAGGCTGCCCCGGCGTCTGCCAAGCCCCTTTTCGTACAACGTTCGAGAGCCTTCCATGTCCTTATCTGCCCACGTTTCCAACGCCCCGATTGCCCGCAGGGACGCCGGGGTGGACCCGTACGCCTGGCTGCAGGAACGCGACACCGACGCGGTGCTCGACTACCTCAAGGCCGAAAACAGCTACCAGGAAGACCAACTCGCCGACCAGGCCGACCTGCGCGAGGCCCTGTTCCAGGAGATCAAGGGACGGATCCTGGAGACCGACCTGTCCCTGCCCTCGCCCTGGGGACCGTACCTGTACTACACCCGCACCACCGCCGGCGACGAATACCCGCGCCATTACCGCTGCCCGCGTCCGGCCGACGACAGCCTGAGCGTGGACGAGAGTCGCGAACAACTGCTGCTGGACCCGAACGCGCTGGCGGGCGGCGGTTTCTTTTCCCTCGGTGCGTTCAGCATCAGCCCCGACCACCAGCGCCTGGCCTACAGCCTGGACACCACCGGCGACGAGATCTACACGCTGTTCGTCAAGGAACTGTCCAACGACAAGATCAGTGAACTGTCCTTCGAACACTGCGACGGCAGCATGACGTGGGCCAACGACAGCCTGACGCTGTTCTTCGGCGAACTGGACGACACCCATCGCCCCCACAAGCTCTGGCGCTATCGCCTGGATGGCACCGCCGCCGAAGAAGTGTTCCACGAGCCGGATGGACGTTTCTTCCTGCACTGCTACCGTTCCAGCTCCGAGCGCCAGTTGATCCTGTCCCTGGGCAGCAAGACCACCAGCGAAGCCTGGGTGCTGGATGCCGCGCACCCGCAACAGCCTTTCACTTGCCTGGCGCCACGGCGCGAACACCACGAATACGACGTCGACCACGGCCTGCTGGATGGCCAGTGGACCTGGCTGATCCGCAGCAACCGCGACGGCATCAACTTTGCCCTGTACCAGGCCGCGGACACCGGCATAGCGCCGACCGAAGCCGACTGGCAGAACCTCATTCCCCACAGCGAAACGGTGATGATCGACGGCCTGAGCCTGAATGCCGAGGCGATGACCCTGAGCCTGCGCGAAGGTGGCCTGCCGATCATCGAAGTCCACCCACAGGACCTGCCGGCCTATCGCGTGCAACTGCCGGACGCCGCCTACAGCCTGCACGTGCAGAACAGCCTGGAGTTTTCCAGCCCGCGCATTCGCCTGCGTTACGAAGCCTTGAACCGCCCCGCGCAGATCCGCCAACTGGACCTGGCCAGCGGTGAGCAGGTGGTCCTCAAGCAAACCCCGGTGCTGGGGCCGTTCGATGCCGACGCCTACGTCAGCCAGCGGATCTGGGCCACGGCCCCGGATGGCACGCAAGTTCCCATCAGCCTGGTGGTCAAGCGCGAGGCCCTCGGCCAACCGGTGCCGCTGTACCTGTACGGCTACGGCGCCTATGGCCAGAGCCTCGACCCCTGGTTTTCCCACGCACGGCTGAGTTTGCTCGATCGCGGCGTGGCGTTCGCCATCGCCCACGTACGCGGTGGCGGTGAACTGGGCGAAGCCTGGTACCGCGCCGGCAAGCAGGAGCACAAGGCCAACACTTTCAGCGACTTCATCGCCTGCGCCGAGCATTTGATCGCCAACGGTTTCACCACCGCCGAGCAGTTGGCGATCAGTGGCGGCAGCGCCGGTGGCCTGTTGATCGGCGCGGTGCTCAATCAACGCCCGGAGCTGTTCAAGGTCGCCATTGCCGAAGTGCCGTTCGTCGATGTGCTCAACACCATGCTCGACCCGGAGCTGCCACTGACCGTCACCGAATACGACGAATGGGGCAACCCGCAGGAGCCGGACGTCTATGATCGGATCCGCGCCTACGCCCCGTACGAAAACGTCAAGGCCCAGGCATACCCGGCGCTGCTGGTCATCGCCGGCTACAACGACAGCCGCGTGCAGTACTGGGAAGCGGCCAAGTGGGTGGCGAAACTGCGCGCCACCAAGACCGACGACAACCCCTTGCTGCTCAAGACCGAACTGGGCGCAGGCCACGGTGGCATGAGCGGGCGCTACCAGGGATTGCGTGACGTAGCCCTCGAATATGCATTTGTCTTGAAGGTTTTGGGCAAGGCCTGAGGAACTCTGGATGACGGCCGGGTCTTAGAAACGACGCGCGCTCAAAAGCTGGGAGCGGGCTTGCTTGCGAAGGCGATGTGTCAGCCGACATCAGCAGTGACTGATATGGCGCCTTCGCGGGCAAGCCCGCTCCTACAGGGCCCTGCTTGCAGCCAAGCAATCCAAACCGTAGCAGACACAAGAAAAAGACCGTGACGACATGTCAGAACCGACCTTACTGAACAAAGAAATCCGCGACTGGCTGATGGACTGCGGCCTGTTCGACCAATTGCAGCCTGCCGACTTCGCGGCGGCGTCGGGCTATTTCAGCATCAGCGCCATCGCCGAGGGCGAGGCGATCTTCCGAGAGGGTGATGCGGGCAGTTTCATGTGCATCATCCACACCGGCCAGGTGGCCGTGCAGAAAACCGGCCCCGACGGCCAACCCGTGACCATCGCCACCTTGCGCAGTGGCCGGGCGTTCGGGGAAATGGCCGTGCTGGACGGCGAGCGGCGCTCGGCCAGTTGCATCGCGGCCAGCCCCTGCCAGTTGCTGAACCTGGGCAAGGACTCCCTGGAAAAAATGCTCAACGACGCCCCCAAGATCGCCGCCAAGATCATCCGCGCCCTCGCTGTGTCCCTGTCCAAGCGCCTGCGCATGGCCGATGGACAGCTGCTGTCGCAGCAGGTCTGACGGCCAACCACAATCGGCGTGGGAGCGGGCTTGCTCGCGAAAGCGGAGTGTCAAACAACATTGATGTCGACTGACACTCCGCTTTCGCGAGCAAGCCCGCTCCCACAGGGCCCGTCATTCACCTATCAGGTTCATCCCCCCGGCGACTTGGCCTTCGGCGCTTGCGACTCCATGCCCGGTAGCGGTTGGTCCTTGGGCGGGTGGGGCATTTCGATCGGCGGCAGCAAAGGCGGCCCGGCGCTTCCGGGGCCGGTCTTGGGTAGGCCGCTGGGCGCGACCGGCGGGTACGGCAGGGGCGTGGCGGTGCCGGGCGAACCGGGGATGCTCGGCGGGTTGACCGGAATCGTCGGCTGCTGGGCCTGCGCGCAACTCATCGAGCACACCGCCAGGACAATGGCCGGTAGAATGATGCACTTCATCAATGGCTCCGTGGCGACTGTTGCCTTCAGGCTAGACCCAGGAGGCCTGTGTGGCTAATGGATGCACTGGAATTAACCGCACAGCCCGCTGGCACACCGGTCCACCCTCCCTCATGAGACTTCCATGAAACGTTTCGTTCTGCTCGACACCACCCCCATCCCGGCCAACGGCGGCGCCTTGTGCCTGTTCGAGTACGGCGAAGACTTCGTCATCAAGATCCAGGGCGGTGACGGCGGCCAGTTGATGAACACGCGCATGCACGGTTCCGAGGATGCCTTGGCCGAGATCCCCTGCCGCAAGGTCGCCGGCCGGCCCGATTCACGAGTGTTGATTGGCGGCCTTGGCATGGGTTTCACCCTCGCCTCGGCCCTCAAGCACCTGGGCAAGCAGGCCGAAGTGGTGGTGGCCGAGCTGGTGCCCGGCGTGGTGGAGTGGAATCGCGGCCCCCTGGGTGAAAAGGCTGGGCGGCCGCTGTCGGACCCGCGCACCGTCATCCGCCTTGAAGACGTAGCCAAGGTCCTGCAGGCCGAACCCCAAGGGTTCGACGCGATCATGCTCGATGTCGACAACGGTCCCGAAGGCCTGACCCAGAAAGCCAACAGTTGGCTGTATTCGGCTGCCGGCCTGGCCGCCTGCGCCAAGGCGCTGCGCCCCAAGGGCGTGCTGGCGGTGTGGTCGGCCAGCGCTGACCGGCAGTTTTCCGACAAGCTGAAAAAAGCCGGCTTCAAGGCCGAGGAAGTGCAAGTGTTCGCCCACGGCAACAAAGGCACCCGCCACACCATCTGGATTGCCGAGAAGCTCAAGGGCTGAGCTAAACTGCATTCAACCGTCATTTGTCTTTTCTACAAGGTGAACCCATGAGTTCGTCAACGCCACCGTCCAACACCGCCAAGCTGGACCGCATCCTCGCCGACGCCCAGCGCGACCGGGAAATGGGCTACCGCGACAAGGCCCTGAAAATGTACCCCCACGTCTGCGGCCGCTGCGCCCGTGAGTTTTCCGGCAAGCGCCTGAGCGAGCTGACCGTTCACCACCGCGACCACAACCACGACAACAACCCGCAGGACGGTTCCAACTGGGAACTGCTGTGCCTGTACTGCCACGACAACGAGCACTCGCGCTACACCGACCAGCAGTACTTCGGCGACGGCTCCCTCAGCACGCCGAAAATCGCCAAGGCGACCCACAACCCCTTCGCCGCGCTGGCTGGGTTGATGAAGAAGGACGAGTGATCGGCACAGTCCTGAACCAGCCTCTTCAGGGGCTGTCAGGGCCTCTTCGCGAGCAAGCTCGCTCCCACAGGGGGCTATCGGCGTACGTGAGCTTTTGTGTACGCCTCGATCCACTGTGGGAGCGAGCTTGCTCGCGAAAGCGGTCCGACAGTCACCGCCAATCTCGAAACTGCCGCCCCTCCCCCATTCCCGTATAATCTCGCCTTTTTCCCCAAAGGCACCCCGCCCGTGGCCAACAAACGCTACAGCTGCATCGGTCTGTTCAACCCCAAGTCACCGGAAAACGTCGGTTCGGTCATGCGCGCCGCCGGCTGCTACGGCGTGGCGTCGGTGTTTTACACCGGCAAGCGCTACGAGCGCGCCGCCGACTTCGTCACCGACACCAAGAAAGTCCACTACGACATTCCACTGATCGGCATCGACGACCTGAAGAAAATTCTGCCCCTGGGCTGCGTACCGGTGGCCGTGGAACTGGTGGAAGGCGCCCGTCCGCTGCCCGAATACACCCACCCGGACCGGGCCCTGTACATCTTCGGCCCCGAAGACGGCTCGCTGGACAAGGACATCCGCGACTGGTGCGAAGACGTGGTGTACATCCCGACCACGGGCTGTATGAACCTGGCCGCCACCGTCAACGTCGTGCTGTACGACCGCATGGCCAAAGGCAACAACACCCGCTCCGGTCCGCAATTCCGCTGACCGGCGTCAAATCCGATTGAACAAGGCAAACGCTCGGGCAGTCAGCTTTATACCAATCCCCACACTGGAGACAGATCATGAGCGATAACAATCCATTCGAGCCGATTCAGAGCACCCCTTTCCAATCCCACCCGCGGCAGAACGTGCACGGCTGGGAGCGCATCGGCTCGCTGGCCGGTGGGGTGCTGATGATGGGCAAGGGCTTGCGCCGTGGCGGGGTGATCGGGCTGGCTCAACTGGCCATTGGCGGCATGGCACTGGCGCGGGGCATCACCGGGCATTGCTCGGCCAAGTCGCTGTTGGAAAAGAATCGCCAGAACCTCGACAACGCCCGGGCCCGGATTGAACAGGCCGGCGAGGAGCTGAGCCGCATGAAGGCCAACGCCGAAGCGGCGACGAGCACGGCTACGGTGACGGGGAATGATTCGCTGGTTTCGCCCAAAGCCGGGCTCTGATCTTTTGCGCCGGGGCTGATGGCCCCACCGCGAGCAGGCTCGCGCCTACAGTGTCTCGGCCACAAGACCGCAGAACACCGTTGATCCCCTGAGGGAACGAGCCAGCTCGCGAAAGCGCCGTCACTGAAGCAAGCGGTTATCCAGGACGGTGGAAGCGCCCTCCAGGATGCTTTCGCTGAGCTGCACGAACTCCTCGGTATCGACCGTCTCCAGCCGCATCGCCCCTTGCAGCACATCGTCCAGCGAACGCTTGTTACGGGTTTTCAGGCGGATCTCACGGTCCAGTTCCTGCAACAGCAGGACCGCCTTGGCCACCATCGCGGGGCTGATCTGCTCGCCGCGCAAGGTCGTGACACCATGGCTGTCCCGAGCGAGCCGGTCATTGAGGGCCTGATAGCGCTCGTCACTCAGGCCGCCGGCGCGACGCAGCAGTTCGATCGCATAGAACTCCGTCAGCCCCTCGCTGATCCAGTCGCTGCGATCACGGTCGTTAACCCGCGCCAGCACTTGCATCAACTCGCGCAACAGCGGGCTGCTGCCCCGCTCGCTCACCAGCGGCGGACGGCTGTGCAGGTAGATCGATTCGTGGGCGCCCTGGGCACCGCGCCATAACGGGTCGCCCGCGCCAACGATCAGCAGCTTGGCGGGATGACGCGGCACCACGGCCTGCACCTGCGGCCAGACGAACGTCAGCAGCGTCAGCACGTCCATCCGGCGCATGCCCTGGCCTTGAGGCGAGGCCACCGTCACTTCGGTCTCCCCCAGGCGTGTGCGGCGGCTGCCGAGTTTGCCGGCGAGCATCCAGCCGGTAGGCCGGTCGAAAAGGCGCGAGGGGTTGTCGATGCGAAAGCGCTGCTTGCCGATGCGCGGCCACGGCGTCTCGATGCTTTTCCAGCCGTCGGGCAACTCGACCTCCAGGCGCGCAACCAATTCGACACCGTCCTGCTGGTCGAGCTTGGCCGATGGCACCAGGTCGTCGCCGCGAAACAGGGCCCAGGTCGGAGTCATGCGGGTTTCGAAGGTGCCATTCTTGCGCGTATGGCTGATGCGCACCCGGTAGCTCAGGCTGGCCTTGTCGGCTGTCGGCCGCCAGACACCCCGGGCGTGCTTGCCGGGGGTCAGTTGCCACTGGCCGTCGGCCTTGAAATCACTGTAGCGGCTGCCGTCGTCGAGGTCGAAATCCAGGCTGCGCACCGCCGAACCGCGGGCCAGCGTCAGGCGCACTTCGGCCTGGTCGCTCTGGGGCAGCAGGTGCACGTGATAATCCAGGTCGACTTTCTGCGCCGCCCACAAAGGGCCACACACGACCAGGCACCCGGCCGCCAGCATCCGTTTCAATCCTGCAGCCATGGGTTCTCCCTGGTAGCGATGCCCGGCGGCTCAGCCGGCGCGAAAAATCAGATGATCTTCCCAATCTTCTTCGGGCACGCTGCCTTCGGCCAGCATGCGCCCGGACTGGGAAATGCGTTCGTGGTGCACCGCATCGCGATCACCGCAGACAAGGTGGTGCCACAGCGGCAGGTCCTTACCCTCGCTGACCAGCCGATAACCGCAGGTCGGTGGCAGCCACTTGAACTCATCGGCCTTGCCCGGAGTAAGTTGAATGCAATCGGGAACGAACGCACGGCGGTTGGCATAGTCGCTGCACTGGCAGGTCTTGAGGTCCAGTAGTTTGCAGGCGATGCGCGTGTAGTAGACGCTGTTGTCTTCTTCGTCTTCGAGCTTTTGCAGGCAGCACAGGCCGCAGCCGTCGCACAGCGATTCCCATTCCTGGGCATCCAGCTGATCGAGGGTTTTGCGTATCCAGAACGGTTCGACTTTGGCGGCCATGGCTCAAGCATCAACATCAGGTGGTGAAAAGGCCGACAGTCTAGTGCCCGGGCTGCTTCAGGCCAAGCATTGGCGACTGTCGGTAGGCGGGGTCTTGTCAGGCCGCACGCCGCGACGTAGGTTGTTGCGACATTTTCCAAACAGCCCTGTCAGGTGAGTCATGAGCGCCAATTCCCGCATCGCCGATTACGCCATTCATCCGCAGTTCATCGAACGCTGGTCGCCCCGCGCCTTTACGGGCGAAAGCATTGCCGAAGACACCCTGCTGGGCTTTTTCGAAGCCGCGCGCTGGGCGCCATCGGCCTACAACTCGCAACCGTGGCGGTTCTTGTACGCGCGCCGTGACACGCCGAACTGGGAGCGCTTCCTGGGCCTGCTCAACGAATTCAACCGCAGCTGGGCCCAGCATGCCTCGGCGCTGGTGATCATCGTGTCGAAGACCACCTTCGCCGTACCCGGCGCCACCGAAGAAACCCCGGCGCAGAGCCACGCCTTCGACACCGGCGCGGCCTGGGGCCACCTGGCGCTGCAAGCCAGCCTCAGCGGCTGGCACACCCACGGCATGGCCGGGTTCGATCAGGCACTGACCCGCCAGGAGCTGAAGATCCCCGAGGGCTATGACCTGCACGCGGCCGTGGCGATTGGCAAGCTGGGGGACAAATCCACCCTGGCCGAGTACCTCCAGGCCCGCGAAACCCCTAGCCCGCGCCGGCCGTTGAGCGAACTGGTGGCCGAAGGCGATTTCACTCTGTAACCCGCCACACAATCCCCCTGTGGGAGCGGGCTTGCTCGCGAAGGCGATGTGTCAGCCAACATTGACTCTGGCTGAACCACCGCCTTCGCGAGCAAGCCCGCTCCCACAAGATTGATCGGTGATTTCAGTAACCCCGAGTGAAATCCACTTCCCCGCGCAGTGCCTCGCCGGCCTGGTAGGCCCGCAGGTTTTCCAGGAACAGTTGCGCCATCATCGGTGGCGAGGTCGGGGCGGAGCTGTGGCCGGTGAGCAGCAGGCCCCAGGCAGTCCAGAATGGGTGGCGTTGCGGCAGCGGCTCCTGGCGGCAGACGTCGATCACCGCGCCGGCCAGGTGCCCTTCCTTCAGGGCCTCGACCAGGTCCGCATCCACCACCGCCACGCCGCGTCCGACGTTGATGAACAGACCGCTGGGCTTGAACTGCTTGAATAACGCCGCATCGTACACATCATGGGTGTCGGGCGTGTTGGGCAGCAGGTTGATGACGTAGTCCGCCTCCCCCACCAGCCGCGGCAGATCCTCCAGCGCTCCCACTTCGACGAACGGCGCCTGCTCGCGGGCCTCGCTGGCAATGCCATACAACTGCACGCCAAACGGCAGCAGGAACTGCGCCACGCGCTGGCCGATATCGCCCGTACCGACGATCAACACCTTGCGCCCCACCAGGCCCTGTCCCTGGCGGTTGTCCCATTTGCGCTCCACCTGGCTGACCAGGCGCGCCAGGACCTCACGCTCATGGCCGAGCATGTAGGTGAGCACGTATTCGGCCATCACCTGACCGAAAATGCCCACCGCCCGGGTCAGGCGGTAGTCGCGGGTCAAGCCTTCGGCAAGCAACGGCGTGATGCCGGCCCAGGTCGACTGCAACCACTGCGGCTGGTGGCCTTGGCGCAACAGTGTGGCGAGCAGGTCGGGCTGGCCGAGCCAGACCGGGCAATCGGCGGCCAGCCGCGACAGTTCGGCGGAATCGCCGCTGGTCAGGACTTCAAGATCGGGGGCAGCCTGGCGCAGCAGTTGGGCGTATACCGCATGATCGTGTTCGGCAATCAGAACGCGCATGAATCAAACCTTTCAAAAACAGTACAGACGACCGCCGGCGGAGCGTTTTCCGCCCTGGGGTCATCATCGATAAATCCATTCCAGTGTTTCAAGCGCCCCAGGACGGGGCCTCGGGGTACCTGTCAGACCGGGTCGTTACGGCGCAGCAACTCTTCGGGCAGATGCTCGATGTACTCGTCTTCGGCGGGCGGCATCTGCAAGTGGTAGCCCTGGGTATCGAGGTTTTCCAGCACCCGGTTGATGTCCTCCCGGGACAGCTGTCGCTCCGGGGTCAGGACCAGGTCAAAGGCATGGATCGCCTTGCCGAAGGCCGCCATCAACGGCTCGGGGACCCGCGCCAGTGCATCGCTCTTGAGCACATACAGGTACATCTCGTTTTTCTTCGAGCTTCGGTAGATGGAGCAGATACGTTTCAAGGCTGTTCTCCGGCAGTGGCCAGGCTGTCGAGCAGCGCCTGGCCCATCAATTCGCGGCGCCAGCCACGCAGCGAATCGGGCAATTGGTAAGGGCCCTCGGGAAAGCCGCTCTTGATCAGGGCTTCGAGGGTTTTCTTGCGCAGCATCAGCTCCGGGGCAATCCCCAGGCGCTCGGCTTCGGCCTGTCCCAACGCCCGCAGGCGCTTGACCAGGGCCGCGGCCTCGATCGGCAACGGCTCGGCCACGGCCGGCGGCCATTGGTCGGGCGGTACGCTGCCGGCGCGCTGGATCAGGTCCAGCAGGAACTCGCCGTCCTGACGCACGGTGCGCGGATGCATGTCTTCGATTTTAGCCAACGCCCCGAGGTTATCCGGCTGCGTACGGGCCAGGGGCCACAGCGAATGCTCACGGATGATGCGGTTGCGCGGCAGGTCGCGGGCACGCGCCTCACGCTCGCGCCAGGCACACAGCTCGCGCAGCACGGCCAATTGGGCGCGGGAGAGCTTCCAGGCCAGCTTGGCTTCGCGGTACACCTCATACGGGTCGATTTCACGACGCAGGTTGGCCACCAGTTCGGCACCATCCTCCAGGACCCAGGCGTATTTTTCATCGGACAGTTTCGGACGCAGTTGTACGAAAACTTCCGCCAGATGCAGCGCATCTTCGGCGGCGTAGCTGATCTGCGTCTCGGACAAGGGCCGTTGCAACCAGTCGGAACGGGTCTCACCCTTGGGCAGGTCGATCCCCAGCACGTCCTGCACCAGGCGCGAGTACCCCATGGAGAACCCCAGGTTCAGGTACGCGGCGGCCAGTTGGGTGTCGAACAACGGCGCGGGCAGGCTGCCCGTCAGGCGCAGCAGCACTTCAAGGTCTTCGCTGCAGGCGTGCAGCACCTTGAGCACCGCCGGGTTCTCCAGCAGTGCGGCCAGGGGTTGCCAGTTGTCGATGGTCAAGGGGTCGATCAGGTAGGCGCGCTTGCCATCGCCGATCTGCAGCAAGCCGGCAATCGGGTAAAAGGTGTCGACCCGCATGAATTCGGTGTCGAGGGCGACGAAGGGCAACTGCTGCCATTCGGCGCAAAACTGACCGAGGCTATCGTTGTCGCGAATCCAGTGAATATCGATGGCCACACGGCTCTCCCTTGAAGAATGGCGCGCAGTATATATCGCCGCCGGCGATTGCGAGCATTCGTAGAGCCAGAGCCTGAGAGAAATTGCCCGCGCAAACGCAAGAATAGTCTTACATTACGAACTAACTGGTCTTACGCAATACATATACCCGCGTCAGTGCAAAACCGGGCAGGAAATCCTGGTGCCACACCACGGTGAAACCGGCCTTTCGGAATTCGGTCTCGATGTCCGCCTTGCCGGCGAGTTTGCGCGGCGAAGAATGGCCGATCTTCAGACGGCCCTCGATCTGCACCGAAACGATCACCGTGTCGCGGCTGACCCGATAAAACTCGCGCAACAAGGCCAGGCGATGCTCGCTGGCGCTGACGTGCCGAAACAGTTGCAGGCAAAAAATACAATCCACCGCGTTGGCCGAGAGCCCGATGGTGAACGCCGAACTGGGAAACGTCCTGACCCGCTGGAGCAGCGCGCCACCATGGTGGGTGAGCGCGTGCTCGAGCATGTCCGGCGATGGGTCCGCCGCCAGGATCACCCGGTTGGCGTGCTCGGCCAGCACCGGCCAGAACCGCCCGGCCCCGCACGCCACATCCAGCACCAACCCCGGTTCACCAGCCACTTTCAGGGCGTTGCGCACCATGTGCTCATCCCGCCAGAACGCCAGGCGCAGCCGTCGAGGCGCCGGTTGGCAGCAGACCTGCGCATGCTCCTGGTCGTGCTGCCTGGCGAACTCAAGCTCGACGGTGGAAGGGGGTAACGCGGACATACGAACGGCTCTTGGGAAATGGATGACAGACAGGTTAACCGGCGTCGCGTGAAAAAAAGGTGTAGGCACTCATTCGCGCGCCAACACGCCGTCGATGACCGCGCCGCGGCAATTGGCGAACAGGTCCAGGTCCGGGTTGTAGACCTTGCTGCTGACCTCCAGCAGCCCGAGCATCGAATGGAACAGGTTGTCTTGGCTCAGGGGTTTCTCCCGGCTCAGTTGCAAGCAATGGGTGTCGACCGAGAACGCCTTCTGATAGCTGTCGGAAAACCAGGCGAGCATCGCCACGTGCTTCTGTTGTTCCGGGGCGAGCATGTAGGGCGTGCCATGGAGGAACAGGTTGTACTCGCCCAAGGACTCGCCATGGTCCGACAGGTAGAGCATGGCCGTGTCGACCTTGTCCTGGTTGGCCCGCAGCAGGTCGATCAGCGTCGACAGCACATGGTCGGTGTACACCAACGTATTGTCGTAGCCGTTGACGATGCTCTCGCGGCTGCAATTGTTCAGCGCGTTGCTCTCGCACACCGGAGTGAAGTGCTCGTACTCCTTGGGGTAGCGCTTGAAGTACTCCGGCCCGTGGCTGCCCATCTGGTGCAGCACCAGCACGGTGTCTTTGTCGAGGTTGTCGATGAAGTGCTGCAGACCCTGCAACAGGATTTCGTCGCGGCACTCGCTGTTGGCGCACAGCGCCGGATCCTTGAGGTTGCTCACATCCTGCAACGTGACGCGGTCGCAGGTGCCCTTGCAGCCGGATTGGTTGTCGCGCCAGATCACCTCCAGCCCGGCACGTTTGAGCACGTCCAGCAGGCCTTCTTCATTCCTGGCCTTGCTGGCGTCGTAGTTCTTGCGCCCCATGTTGGAGAACATGCACGGCACCGACACGGCGGTCTCGGTCCCGCAGGAATGCACATCGGTGAAGGCGATCAGGCCGGCTTCCTTATCCAGGTTCGGAGTGGTGTCGCGGTTGTAGCCGAGGATGCCGAAGTTCTCGGCCCGGGCGCTCTCCCCCACCACCAGCACCGTCAGGGATTTGCGCCCGTGGGTTTGCCAGGCCGGGTTGCGGCTGGCGTCCTCGCCCACGGCGATGAAGGGTTGCTTGGCCGACGCGACCTGTTCGCGCAAGTAGCCGACGGTCGCCCCGATGTAGTTGCTGGGCACGACCATCAGGCGCAATTCGTGGTGGTTGCGAAACAACGACGACAACCCTTGGTAGTTGACCAACGCGACGCCACCGATCACCGCCGCCGACGCCACGCCGACCAACAACTTACTTAATAACTCCCTTGGCCAGCGACGATAGTTGATCGGTGTCTTGAACAATAACCAGGACGGCACGACACCCAGTAAGACGATGTAGGCAAACAACTTCAGCGACAATAGGTCGCGGACTTCCGTGGCATTGGTTTCGGCAAAGTTGCGCAGCATCCCGGCATCGATCAGCACGCCATACTGCGCCATGAAATAGGCCACGCCGGCGCTGATCATGAACAGCAATATCAACACCGGCTTGAGCAGCGGCCGGAACGCCACGAGCGTCAACACCAGGTTGAAGGCGCAGAAGATCATCACGCCAAAGGCCAGGCACATCAGCAGGCCCCGGGCGTCCGCCGTGGTGATCGCCAGCAAGTGTTGCCAGAGCACAATGTTGAAGCCCACTAACAAGAAGGCACTGGCCACCAGTGTCACCCACTCCGGGCGCACGGCTTTAATAGTCGGCATGATGATTGACGGTTTCCTGAAAGTTGCTCTTTGAAAAAGAAGTGCCGCAGGTGAATGTGAAAAATTCATTCCCTACGGCAACACAAACTTTAAGTAGGCCACCATCAATTTTTCGTGAAAAAGTTGCTATTAAATAATTTTTTAAGCAACACGCCGCACGGGGCGCATGCCCCGCGCGGCTTGCCCGGGCGTCAGGCGTGATGCAAGTACCAACGCCAGTCCTGCTCGCCCACCTCCCCCATGAACTGGCGGTACTCGGCGCGCTTGACCGCTAGATAAACATTGAGAAACTCATCGCCAAACGCTTCCCGCGCCCAGGTCGATGCCTCCAGGGCACTCAGGGTGGTAAGCCAGTCGGTGGGCAACAACGCGGTCGCCTGGGCATAACCATTGCCTTCGACAGGCGCCCCGGGATCGCACTGCTGGCGTATGCCGTGATGGATACCGGCCAATATCGCCGCGGCCGCCAGGTACGGGTTGGCGTCTGCGCCGCAGATGCGGTGTTCGATGTGCCGGGACGAAGCGGGACCGCCCGGCACCCTCAGGCTCACGGTGCGATTGTCCACGCCCCAGGTCGCCGCCAGCGGCGCGTAGCTGTGGCTTTGGAAGCGTCGGTAGGAGTTGGCGTTCGGGCAGAACATCAGCAACGAGTCGAACAAGGTTTCGAGCATCCCGCCCACCGCATGGCGCAACAACGGCGTGCCCTCGGCGGCTTCGCTGGCGAACAGGTTGTGGCCCTTCTCGTCCGCCAGGCTGACATGCATGTGCAGGCCGGAACCTGCCAAGTGGGCGAAAGGCTTGGCCATGAAGCACGCGGCCATGCCGTGTTTATGCGCCACGCCCTTGACCAGCCGCTTGTAGCGCACCGCTTCGTCCATGGCCTGCAAGGCATCGGCGCGATGCTCGAGGGTGATCTCCACCTGGCCCGGCGCGTACTCGGAAATCGCGGTCCGGGCGGGAATCCCCTGGAGCTTGCATGCGGCATAAAGGTCCGCCAGGAACGGTTCGATCTGTTCCAGCTCACGCAAACCATAGACCTGGGTCGCACTCGGGCGAGCACCGTCAGCATCCCGCGCCGGTTGCGGCCGCCCCTGGCTGTCGCGTTGCGCGTCCAGCAGGTAGAACTCCAACTCCGCCGCCATCACCGGGTAATAGCCGTCCGCCTGCAAGGCCGCGATCACCCGGCTGAGCAGGTAGCGCGGATCGGCGACGGTCGCGGGCATTCCCTCCTCGGGGTGCATGCTGACCTGCACCGCAGCCGTGGGGATCAGCCGCCAGGGCAGGCGCTGCAAGCTGCCGCTGAGGGGATAGGCCCGGCAATCGATGTCGCCGACGTCCCACACCAGCCCGGAGTTTTCCACGTCGTCGCCATTGAGGGTCAGCCCGAGAATCGTGCTGGGCAGCGGCCGGCCACTGGTGTAGACCGCCCGCAATTCGTCCCGGTGCAACAACTTGCCGCGAGGCACGCCGTTGTTGTCGAGAATGAACAGCTCGAACAGTTCGATATCAGGGTTTTCGGTGAGGAAGGCGTCGGCGTGCTGTACTGACGCGAAGGGTGTCTTGGCAAGGTTCATCACAAGGCTCGTATGGTCATGTCGGACAGGCGCCCAGGCGCCGTCAACCCGTGCTCGCATGGGCAAGCACCGTGAAGGGATCAACAGGAAATACGGCAGTCCGGAGGCCGGGCATGGCGACAATGCCAGAGTGCCCAGAAGGCCAGTTCCGAAGGCAGCGCGCTCAGCGAGGGCGTCGCGACGCAGCGCGGCCCCAGGGCAGTCGGTGACGAGTACGGGTTTGCTGAAGGCCAACCGTCCATGAGCGCATCACTGAAAAACAGGTCCGAGCAGCGTCCCACGACAACCTACGGACGTTAAACATTGATTTGATGGAGTTCGGATCGGGCCGAGCTAAACAATGAATCATCGACCCGGACGTTGATCGACGCGTCGTATTCCCTACATTATGTGTCCCACTGCCGACCGTGAAACGGCCTGCCCGGCATTCTCTTGGGACCATCGTTCCGTTACGATCATCAGCCTGGTTTGCGCAAGATCCGCGCAAGGAGCACAGCGAGAGACAGAAAGGATGCTGAACAGTAACTCCCTCAGAAAGCTCGATATGCAAGACCTCATGGTGTTTAGCGCCGTGTACGAGCAAAGCAGCGTCACCGGCGTGTCCGAGGCGCTGTGTGTCAGCCAGTCCACTGTCAGCTACTGCCTGAAGAAACTGCGAACCTGTTTCGAAGACGAGCTGTTTATCAACACCCGCACCGGCATGCGTCCTACCTACAAGGCCGAGGGCATGTACGACCACGTGCGCGCCATTTTGCAAAGCATCAACCTGTGCCACGCCGGTACGCCAACGTTCGATCCGACCCGGCAGGCCATCACGTTCAATATCTGCGCGCCGGAGTATTTCGAGCACGTGATCCTGCCGCAGTTGCTGCGAAACTTCGACTACGCCGACCTGCCCGTGGTGGTCAACGTGCACAAGCTCGAAGCCGATATTCCTGCCGAAGAACTGCGAGACGGCAGCCTCGACCTGGTGATCTGCTTTGGTCCGAACTTCCACAGCAACCACGCCGACTTCAAATCCCGGCAGTTGCTGGAGGAAGAGCTGGTGTGTGTCGTGGACAAGCGGGCGACGCCACTGGAGCCGCAACTGAGCCTTCAATCATTCGTACAGCGCCGGCACGTTTTTCCGACACCCTGGATGTCATCCAGCAACATGGTGGACGGCTGGCTGTCGCAGCAGGCGCACCAGCGCCAGATTGCCGCACGAGCCAACAGCTACAGCGCCGCGCTGAAGATGATCACCGGCACCGACTTCATCCTGACTCTGCCTCGCCGCATCCAGAAACTGCTGGCGAACGAGGCGATCTTCAATCACCACGAAGTGCCCAAGGGGCTGCCGGGTTTTACCTTGAACATGCAATGGAGCCAGGCCGCCGACCAGGACAGCGCCAATGCCTGGCTGCGCGAACAGATCATCAAGGCCTGCGCCGGGTAAGGCGCCCGACGCTCAACGCTCGATCAAGGCCTTGGCGTAAGGGCCGCGATCGATGTCGAGGATTTCCGCACACAGTTGCACGGACACGCCTTCCGGCCAAGGACCCAGCTCCTGGATCACCGCCAGCAGGCTGTCGGCCAGTTGCTTCTTGATTTCCGGCGAGCGACCGCTCAACAGCGCCAGCTTCACGTGCACGAAAGCGCGCTCGCCCAGACCGGTGCCGACCCGAAACGTTTCCACCTTCATGGCCCGGCTCTTGATGTCCGACTCCGCCGCGAACTGACCGGACGCCACCAGCGCATTATTGAGGCGCAACAGGGCGACCTCGGGCTTGAGCTCGGGCAGGTTGGCGGTGTACTCCATGTGCAGGTGGGGCATGTATTCGACTCCGGTTCGAGAATGACGAGGTGATGAAACCTGGCAACCATAGCTCGACTTTCGTCTGTGCGGCAGTTTTTTGTTTCGTCGTCCGGCGAGCTCAGGAACGCCCTGGCGCGATGCGTTCGCCCATGAACGCCTCCAGCCGGGATCGCAGCCAGCGCTCGGCCGGGTCGCTGTCGACATGGCTCAGCCAGACCATGGACAAGTCCAGGGTGGGGGTCTTGAAGGGAAAGGGTTCACTGAACAACTGGCCCGATGCGGCCATCGCCGCGGCGGTGTAATCCGGCAGGCTGGCGATCAGGTCCGTGCCTGCCAGCAGCGCCGGTAACGCGCTGTACTGCGGCACGGACAGCACCACCTGGCGCGTCCGACCGATCTCGGCCAGCCACTCGTCGGCAAAACCGGCCACGTTCGCGGTATGGGACACCAGCACATGCGGGCGCGCGCAGTATTCGTCGAGGGTCAGCGGCGTGTCCGATGCATCGGCGCGCAATACCCGGGGCTGGATGTGTCGCAACAATTTGCGTTTGGCATTGGCCGGCAGCCCACGCGTCTGGCTGATGCCCACGGTGATGTCACCCGATGCCAGCAGGTCGGGGATGCGCCAGTAGTCGACGTGCTGGACCACGAACACGATTTGCGGCGCTTCCTGGCGCAGGCTGCTCAGCAAGGGCGGCAGCAGGCCGAACTCGACGTCGTCCGACAGGCCGATGCGAAACGTCATGGTGCTGCTGGCGGGGTCGAAATCGTGTGTCAGGCTCAGGGCCACCGACAGCGAGTCCAGGGCCGGCGACAAATGCCGGATGATCTCCTCGGCCCTGGCAGTCGGCTCCATGCGATGGCCGACGCGAATGAACAGCGGGTCGTTGAACATCTTGCGCAAACGGTTCAGGGCCGAGCTGATGGTCGGCTGGCCCAGGAACAACTTCTCCGCCACCCGCGTGACGTTGCGTTCGAGCATCAGCGTTTCGAACACCACCATCAGGTTGATGTCGGCCTTGCGCAATTCGTTGCGATTCATCCACAGCTCCCAATCCCGAACTGGGTGCAGTGTAGAAACGCCGAGGGTTGCGCGTCTATCCACAAAAGGTCCAAGCGCGGGGTTGCAATCATCCACAGACTCCCACCGGCGATCTACGGTGAACACACATCTCGTGCCCGCCAACGATCAATCTGTGGGAGCGGGCTTGCCCGCGAAGGGGCCGGTCTATCCAACATCTCCGCCGACTGACACACCGCTTTCGCGGGCAAGCCCGCTCCCACAAGGGATGTGCGATGAACACAAATCTTGTGTCCGCCAAGGGTCAACCTGTGGGAGCGGGCTTGCCCGCGAAGGGGCCGGGCCTGGCCAACCTCTCCATCGACTGACACACCGCTTTCGCGGGCAAGCCCGCTCCCACCGGGGATCTACAGTGAACACACATCCCGTGCCCGCCAACGACCAAATGTGGGAGCGGGCTTGCCCGCGAAGGGGCCGGTCTATCCAACATCTCCGCCGACTGACACACCGCTTTCGCGGGCAGACTCCCACAGGCCTGCTCCTACAGGATGAGTATTCAGTTCACTGTCAGGGATTTCAGCCCCAACCCCAGGACTCGCTCATCCGTCCCCAACCCCAGCGCCTTGGGGCTGATGGCATCGGGCAAATGGAACTGCACGCGCACCTGGCCTTCCACTTCCATCGCCTCTCGAATGGCGGGTGTCAGCGGCAGCTCGAGGGTGTTGTCCTGCAAGCGAGTGAGCCGCGTCGACAGCACCGCGATACCATTGATCGAAACCTCGACCCGCTGGCTCGTATGCCGGGGCTGGATGAAGGCCGCCGCTTCAATGGCAATCCCGCGGGCCTGGGGTGGTACGCGTAACACCACCTCAGCCGCCATGCCTTCGGACCAGGTGCCCCAATCCTCGACACGACCCCAGCCACTGGTCAGCATCGCATTGGCGCGGTTGAACACTTGGCGCTCACCAAGCCGGGCTTGCACATCCAACGTCTCATCGGCAAATGGCCGGCACTGGGCGCAGGACTTCCAGCCCGGTGCCAGGACCACCAAGCCATCGACACGGGTCAGCAGGTCGGTCTGGCGATGAACGGTTTTCGCCGCCAGGAGCGCGGCGCGGCTGTCGAGGATGTACAGCGAGTCCGCCTCATACTCACCGCTGGCAAGCATCTGGTCGGCGCGCCGTTGGGCCTGTTCGATCTCGCGGGTGCCCATGCGCCCCAGGTAAACGCCGTCGGTTCCCAGCCCATGGCTCAGGGCGTACTGACTGGTCAGCAACCAGTTTTCCGGCTGATTCTGCGGCATCAACGTGCGGACCTTCGAATAATGCCCGGCTGCACTGGCCCAGAACGGATCGCTCATCGAGGTCGGCCAACTCGACGCGGCGGGCTGCATCCGGTTCTTGCGCAGGCCAGCCCAGCCGGCATGGGTATCCAGGACCTGGACCACCAGGGCGATGGCCAGCAGGCATGCCGCCGCCCGCGGCCTGTTGCCCCGGATCACCAGGAAGATCACGACAAACACGATGGCGTAGAACACCGGCCAGAACATCCGACCGGCCGCGCGAAACACATTCGCCGCTTGTTCAAGGCTTTTGGGCAGCCAGTAATGCACCTCCAGCAGGCCGATGCCAAGGTGGTTGGTCAGCGAAAAGAGCGTCAGCCCGATCAGCGCCACCAGCAACAACCACCGGTTACGCACGGCCCTGCCCAGCCCCGTATTGCCTTGCAGCAGGGCCACGCCCGCGCAGATCGCCAGCACCAGGATGCCCAAGCCCAGGTAATTGAAGCCTTCGTAATCCCCCGGCCCCTGGGGGATATCCCGCAACACATGCGACCAGCCGCTGGGGTTGACCAGCGACATGACGTTCAGGCGATACAGGCCATAACCGCCCGCCACGGTCCCGCCGCCCACACTGAAATAACCCGCCTGCCAACAGCAGAACGCAACCAGCAGAAACAGGCCCGCCAGCTCGATCCCGGCACGGCGCCGCGACAAAGTGCCCTGGTGGGTTCGGGTCGCCAGGTCCGCCAGCCAGATCAACGCCACCATCGCCAGCAGGTACGCATGCACCAACGCCGTTGCCGCCAGCAACGCCCCCCACGCCAGCCGACTCTTCTCTGTACCGGGGCGCAGCGCCTGGTACAGCGCCGCCAGGATCAGGAAATGCCCGGACAACGACAGGTGCCCGCCCATGCGCAGGAACATCGGCGGCGAAAACACGAACAGGCCGGTCCCCAGCAACCGCACCCACACCGAGGACGACAACAACCCTGTCAGCTTCCAGGCGAACCAGGCCTGCAGGACAAAACAGGCCAGCAACCAGAAACCGAAATACTGGAAAGTGTCCGGGAGCCAGGCGCTGAAAGGTTTGAACATAAACGCCAGCAGCGGGTTGGAATCGGAAAAGATGATCCCGTTGCCCAACTCCAGCCCATAGGAGGGGTTCATGCCCAGTGGAAAAGTCCAGGGCGAATGGCGGAAAAAGGCCCAGCCCATGTAGTGGGTCGCCGCATCGCCCTCCCCCAGCCAGGCAATGTTCGTCGGGTCGAGCACCCGAGGGCCGATGACCAGCAGAAATGCCAGCGCACCCAGCAGCAGGGGCAATAGGGAAAGCGAGTAGTGCCGGCCGCGAGCGGTCATCGATAGGTCCAGAAATTGTGCAGGATGAAGGTAAACACCGGGATGATCAGCGCCACGGCCGCGATGCCCGCCAGGTAGTCCAGGCCGGCGCTCTGGGCCACCCAGGCCACCAGCATCGCCAGCCAGAACCCGCCGATCGACACCACCACGAAACGAGCGAGGGTGCGACCCTGCAACTGGCTGGAAAAACTCCACAGGGTGTTGATCAGGTAGGAAACGAGAGTGGCGACAATAAAGGCGAAACCATTGGCCAGCGGTGGGTTGGCCATGACCAGGTGCATGAACGCCACGGCGGCCACCACGTGTATCGCGGTGACGAGCAGGCCCGTCAGGCCGAAACGCAGGGCACGGCGTAGCAACGGCGAATGCATCCAGGTCACGGCTTCTGCGCCAGGCAGAACACCGTCAGGCCGGCGAGACGATTGGCGCCCATGAACGGGCGCTCCAGGCTGCACAAGGCCTTCAACACACCGTTGACCCACGGATGATGCCGCGCCAGCTGGGACTTGGGCGCCTCGCTGGACGTGCTGCGCTGCACCAGCCGCAGGCCGGCGGCAATGGGGAACACCAGGCCGAAATAATAGGCGCCTTGCTGCACCTGCAACCCGGCCTGCGCCACGACGCCCTCCAATTGCCCGAGGGTATAGCGGCGCTTGTGTTCGAGGAAATCGTCGTGGCCGCTCCAGAGAAACTGGAACGCCGGCACGGTGATCAGGAAACGGCTGCCGGACGGCACCTTGTCGACATAGCCCTTGAGCAACCCGACGTCGTCGTCCACATGCTCCAGCACATCCATCAGCAACACCAGGTCGGCGTCCAGCGTGTCGATGGCGCGTCGATAATGAACCGGTTTGCCGGCGGTGGTGGCATCGGAATCGTCCGGGTAACTGATGTCCACGCACCACGCCTGGGCCGTGTCGGTATGGGTCAGCAGATGGTGGGAAAAAAAACCCGACCCGGCGCCCACATCCAGCAACGTACGGGCCGAAATGCCCTTGAGCAGGTGGCGCATGGCGAGCGCCTTGGAACGGTAATACCAGTGCTGCCCGATATCGGGCCCCAGGATATCGGTTTCCTTGAGATCCACGGTTCAGTCCTTAGGGTCATAGATGCGTCGCACCAGGAACACCGGTCGACGCTTGGATTCGATGTAGGTGCGGCCCAGGTACTCCCCCAGCACGCCGATGCCGATCAATTGCAACCCACCGAGGAACGTGACCGCCACCATCAGCGAGGCATAACCTGGCAAGTCGATGCCGGAAATCAGGGTGCGCAGGATGATGAACACCGCAAAGGCGAAAGACACCAGCGAGACGCACAGCCCCAGGTAGGTCCAGATGCGCAGCGGTTCAGTGCTGAAGCTGGTGATGCCTTCGAGGGCGAAGTTCCACAGGCGCCAGCCGTTGAACTTGCTGTGGCCGGCGGCACGCTCAGGCCTGACGTAATCGACGTACGTGGTGCGGAACCCAACCCAGGCAAACAGCCCTTTCATGAAGCGCCGGGACTCGGGCAACGTCTGCAAGGCATCGACCACGCACCTATCCATCAAGCGGAAATCACCGACGTTTTCCGGCAGCTTGTGGTCGGCGATTTTATTGTGCAGGCGGTAGAAGCTGTTGGCGGAAACCTGCTTGGCCCAGGAGTCGGAGTCGCGGTTGACCCGGTGCCCCAGCACCACCTCGGCACCGTTGCGCCAGTGCGTGATCATTTCGAGAATGACCTCGGGAGGGTCTTGCAGATCGACGTCGATCGGCACCACCGCCTGGCCGCGCGCGGCTTGCAGGCCAGCGCTCAATGCCGCCTCCTTGCCGAAGTTGCGACTCAGGTCGACAACGCGGATACGCGGGTCGGTCTTCTGCCGTTCCAGCAGCAGCACCAGGGTGTCGTCCACGCTGCCGTCATTGACGAACACCAGCTCCAGGTCCACCAGCGATTCATGGACAAAGACCTGGTCGATCCTGGTGATGAACAAGTCAATGGACTGGACTTCGTTGTAAACCGGTATGACAAGCGAAAGCGCTAGACGTCCTTGCAGATCCGTTCCTGGATATTCAGTCACTTGATGGCTCTTTTTCTTATAGTGTTTTCGGACCTGTCGGACAGCCCCACCTCAGGTTACCGGCCCCCAGGCCCTCATTGGAGGAGGCCCGTGTCGAACCGTATTAAGCAGGACCGGTCAGGGCAACGCAAGGATGAAACCGGAACTTGCCACAGACTCGCCGGCCGCAACATGACTTGTTTTCCACTCATGGTCGAGCCGTTTGCCAGAGCCTGCGCCCGGACATACCTGATAACCAATGGAAACGATTTTCACGTAGCCAAATCCGGCCGCTTGGCTAGGCTGTGAGCCACATGTGCACCACATGTCTTGACTGAATCATCGCAGGGAGCGAATCGATGTATTTTGAAATCTACCGGCAAACCCGTGGCACCCTTTGCACCGGAAAAGGCCAATGGCGCTGGCGCTTGAGGGCCGGCAACCATGAAACGATCGCCAGCGGCGAATCCTATGTGAACAAGGCCGACTGCATGCATGCCATCGGGCTGATCAAGAACGTCCAGGGCGAGACACCCGTAAAGGAGATCTGACCGTTGGAGGGCTCCAGGACGCACGATCCCGGGGCCACGGCCTCAAACGCGGAAACGCCCCGTCAATTGCGCCAGGTTCTTCGACAGGGTGGAAAGCTGCTGGCTGGCCTGCATGCTCTGGGCGGAATTCTGCGCCGCTTCGTTGGACAAATCACGGATATCGGAAATATTGCGGGCAATTTCCTCGGTGACACTGCTCTGCTCCTCGCAGGCGTTGGCGATCTGCGCAGCCATGTCGTTGATCCGCTGGATCGAGCCGCTGGTACCGCTGAGCACCTGATCGACCCCGGCGGCCTGCGCGACACTGTCGCGGGCCTTGCCGCTGCCTACCTGCATGGCCTGGACGGCCTTGGCGACGCCCGATTGCAGGCGTTCGATGCGAACCTGGATGTCCTTGGTCGAATCCTGGGTGCGCGCCGCCAGGGCCCTGACTTCGTCCGCCACGACAGCGAAACCGCGGCCCTGCTCGCCGGCCCGAGCGGCCTCAATGGCTGCGTTCAGCGCAAGCAGGTTGGTCTGCTCGGCAATCCCGCGGATGACCTCCAGCACGGCGCCGATGCTGGAAGTTTCCTGGGCCAAGGCCTCGATGGTAGACGACGCACTTTCCACTTCCTGGGCGAGTTGCCGAATCGAGTCGATGGTGCTGTTGACCACCTCGGTGCCCTCACGGGACTGGCTGCTGGCCTGCTGTGCGGCGTCGGACGCGCTCACCGCATTGTGGGCCACCTCGTGTACGGCGGCGCTCATCTGGGTCGCGGCGGTGCTGACCTGGTCGAGGGCGGCATGTTCACTGCTGATCAGTTGATCATTGGTCGCCGCCATCTTCGCCATGGCGCGTGCCGCTGAATCGACCTCACCGGACACCCGGCCCACCTCGGCAATCAGCGGTTGCAGCTTGTCGAGGAAACGGTTGAAAGCACTGCCGAGCTGGCCCAGCTCATCCGCCGAGCCCACCTCGAGGCGCCCCTTCAGATCGCCGCCGCCCTCGGCAATCTGCTCGACGCGGTGCAGCAAACGCCGCATCGGACGCAACACCACCAAGGGCAAGACCGCAATCAACACCATGCAGCCGAGCAACCCAATCAACAGAATGCCGCCCTGCTGCACTCCCACCGCTTCACCATGATCAATTGCCGCCTGCCCCTCGCGTTGCGACGCGGCATCCTCCAACTCACCGAGCTTGTCGATGGCATCGCGCATGGTATCGAACTTACTTTCACCCTCGCCGAAACTCAGGGCGCTGGCCGCCTGTGGATTGCTTGCCGCCTGCTCGACCACCTGCCGTGACAGTTGCGACCACTGGGCAAAGCGGTCATTGAACTGACTGACCAGTGCCATCGCATCGGCCCCCGGCTGCATCGCGGCGTATTTCTGCACGCGATCATAAGCCTGCTTCAGGTTGTCCCGATGACTGGCCCGCAACGCCTCCAGATGCTCCCCCGCATTGCCCCCCAGCAGGCTGCGTTCGGCGACAAACGCCTGGTAAAGGTCGCGATCGGCGTTGAGCAGCAGGCTGATCGCCGGCAGATAACGGTTGGTCAATTGCGTGCTCGACTCCGTCACCTGGCCAATGCCCCGCATCCCCGACCACCCCATCAACACCAGCAACAACGCCAGGAAAGCAATGGGCAGGGTGATTTTCCAGCGAAAGCCCAGATCGGCGAAGAACCGTGGCATGAGGTCACTCCTTTTTAGGGTATGTCTTACCTATCGGCAGGCAAGCCTTCTGCTAGAGAGACATTAGCGCAATTGTCACAGGGTGGTGACATGCACAGAGGATTACGCTGGGAATTGGCGTGGCGAGGGCGCTTGCCCCCCGCAGGGCTGTGAAGCGGTACCTTTAGTATTCGACCTTGAAGGGTCACGGCGGCATGCGGCGATGGGTATTCAGCAGGTGATCGATCTGGGCGAACTGCTGGCAAATCGGGTAGCGGGTAGCGTTGATCAGCGCTAGCCCCAAGTCCGTGGCGTTGTGACGAGATCACCGCCTGAAAATCAAACGCCAGAAACGAAAAAGCCCCTGAAATGTTCATTTCCAGGGGCTTGGTGCTATCAATTATGTCAAAACAAGAGCTTGGTCAGACTCGACGGTTGGCGACTTCATAAACTTCATCGTCGCGTCTTGCGCCTACACACAGGACCAAGATAATTTCGGTGCCGTTGATGCGATAGACGATGCGTACATCACCCGTCCGAATTCGGCGATAACCGGCAAGCGCTCCACGAAGGGCCTTACCGATCTTCTCGGGCTCTCCTTCTGAAATACGCTCGCGTATCACCTTCAGGATTTGTTTCGCCTTGGCATTGCCCAGCTGTTTCAAGTCATGTTCAACATCGGGGTGAAATCGGACGCTCCATTTCATTAGCTGCTGCCTACTTGAAGCAAGCCTCCATACTCTCAAGGCTTACCGTGTTCTGTTCGTCCAAGGTTGCCAGACGCTCGATGGCCAGGCGCTCGGCACGCAGATCCTCAAGCTCATCCTGCAGGGCTTGATAGGCATCTACGCCTACCAACACAGCAGCCGGCTCGTTGTCTTTGAAAATCACCAGGTGGGTGACCTCCCCACTGGTGACTTCCTTCAATTTCGCACTGAAACCGCGAACCATCGCGGTAGCGGAGACTGCCTGCTCAGCTCGGTCTAGAAGTGCACTCATGCGCTAGTTGCCTCAATTCATTTGTTAACGTCGCTGCTTAGGCGCGCACCCTGAGTATACGTAAAGTAATGCGCAAAACAATGCGCACTAGAATCACTCAAACCCGAAAAACGAAAAAGCCCCTGAAATGTTCAACCATTTCAGGGGCTTAATCGTATTCAATAATGGCGGAGAGATAGGGATTTGAACCCTAGGTACTGTCGCCAGTACAACGGATTTCGAATCCGTCCCGTTCGGCCACTCCGGCATCTCTCCAGTGGCGCGCATCATACCAGCACATTCGCCGGAAGCGAACCCCCGAGCGAAATTTTTTCCGTGCTATCAGATGCTTGCGTCGTTTACAGCGGCACACCCAGGCGTTGGGCGACTTCTTCGTAGGCTTCGATGACATCACCGAGGCCTTGGCGGAAGCGGTCCTTGTCCATTTTCTTCTTGGTGGCCTTGTCCCAGAGGCGGCAGCCGTCCGGGCTGAATTCGTCACCCAGGACGATGGAGCCGTCGCTGAATACGCCGAACTCGAGCTTGAAGTCCACCAGCAGCAGGCCGGCGTCGTCGAACAGCTTGCTCAGCACCTCGTTGACCTTGAGGGACAGTTCCTTCATGCGCGCCAGTTGCTCGGCGGTGCCCCAGCCGAATGCCACGACGTGGGATTCGTTGATGAACGGGTCGCCCTTGGCGTCGTCCTTCAGGAACAATTCGAAGGTGTAGGGGTTGAGCTTCATGCCCTCTTCCACGCCCAGGCGCTTGACCAGGCTGCCGGCGGCGTAGTTACGCACGACGCACTCGACCGGGATCATGTCCAGCTTCTTGACCAGGCATTCATTGTCGCCCAGCAGCTTGTCGAACTGGGTCGGCACGCCGGCGGCTTCGAGCTTCTGCATGATGAAGGCGTTGAACTTGTTGTTCACCATGCCCTTGCGGTCCAGCTGTTCGATGCGCTTGCCGTCGAACGCCGAGGTGTCGTTGCGAAACAGCAGGATCAAACGGTCGGCGTCGTCGGTCTTGTAAACCGACTTGGCTTTGCCGCGGTAGAGTTCTTCACGTTTTTCCATGATGGGCTCCGCTTGCTAAGTAGTGGGCTAGGCGATATGTCGCCAGTCGAGCCCTGAATCTTGATCGGCCAGTTGCAGCCAGTCCGGGTCGCACCCAAGGGTGTCGACAAAACATTGCCGGGCCAGCTGCGGCAGGTTGTTCTTGCTGCTCAGATGGGCCAGGACCAGGTGTTGCAGGCCTTGCCAGCCCAACTCGGCCACCAGGAACGCGGCCTGGTGGTTATTCAAATGTCCGTGTTCCCCGCCGACCCGCTGCTTGAGGAAGTACGGGTAGTACCCGCGCGCCAACATGTCACGACAGTGGTTGGACTCGATCATCAAGGCATCGAGATCGCGGTAACTGTCCATCACCCTGTCGCAATACGAACCCAGGTCGGTCAACAAGCCGAAACGCCGCTCGCCGTCACTGAACACATATTGCGTCGGCTCACGGGCATCATGGGCCACGCTGACCACACTGATGTCCAGGCAGCCGATGCGCAATTGCTCGCCACCGGCCACGAACCCCGCCGGTTCGATGGGCTTGCGCAGGCCGCCGAGAGTCCCACGGCTCAGGTACACCGGCAGATTGTAGCGCCGAGACAGCAAACCCACGCCATGCACGTGGTCGGCATGTTCGTGGGTCACGAGTATCGCGCTCAGTTGCGCCGGATGCACACCCAGGCGCAACAGGCGCTTCTCGGTTTCCCGCAGGGAGAAACCACAATCGACCAGCACATACGTACCGGCACTGGCGACCAGCGTGCCGTTCCCTTGGCTACCGCTGCCGAGAACGGCAAAACGCATCGGATCAGCCCAGGTTGTCCTGAATCACGCTCAACACTTTACGAGCCACTTCGGCCGGCGCCACGGTGTTGATGTTCTTCTCGACGGTCACCTGGACGCTGTCACCCACCTTGCTCAGGCGAACCTGATAGCGCTCGGCACGGGCTTCAACTTCTTCCTTGTCCGGCTTGCTGCCGAACAGGCCACTGAAGAAGCCCGGCTTCTCGTCTTTCTTCTCGGCTTTTTCGGCGAGGTTGATGTAGTACAGGCCCAGGCTGCGGTTGATATCTTCAACTCGCCATTCGCCCTGCTCCAATGCACGGCCAACACTCGACCAGGCACGGTCCAGGTCGGAGCCGACGTTGAGCACCGGGTTGCCGCTGCCGTCTTCGCTCAGGCTGACGCGGCTTGGCGTGTCGTAGTCGCGGGTGGCGAGCATCGAAACCGAACCACCCTGCTCGGCGGTACGGCTCATGCTGGCCAGCATGTCATCGACCAGTGCTGCGTCGAGGCCGGTGTTGACCGAACGGTTGGTGAAGGCCACGTCGGCGGTGCTGCCGGCAGGACGCTCGGCGCTGACGACATAGATTTCACTGGTGTTGCGCTGCACGCCAGGCTCGATGCGCACCCGCACGCGGGTTTCGGCGTCGGATGCGACACCGGCGGCGCTCAGGCGCTTGCCCATGGCCGCGGACAGTTCATCGGCGCGCTGCCAGGTGGTGGTGAATTCGCCGGTCTGCGGGCGTTGTTCATCCAGGCGGAAACCGTTGTCCTGGAAGAACTGGATTGCCACGGGCCAGACTTCAGCCGGTGGATGCTGGCCCATGACCCAGCTGGAATCGCCACTTTTCTGCAAGGTGTAGTCGCTGGCCTCGGCCACGGCCGACAGCGGCTGCGGGCGTGGGACGACGTATTCGCCCTTGGCGGTGTCGTCGGCAACGTTGCGCGGGATCGGCAGCAGCGGATCCAGGCGCTTGGCGACGTTGACGTCTTGCGGCAATTGCATCGGTGCAGTCTGTTGCGCCTGCAGGTAATCGCTACCACGGTCGCGGAAGTAACCTTCCGGCCCCCAGATCCATCCGCAGCCGCTGGTGCTGGAGATAATCAAGGCAAGTGCGGAAAGTCCGGCCATTCGCTTCATGCGTTGTACTTCCTCAATTAAACCAGGACGCCGGACTGGCGCATGGCCTGCCGCAGCGGTTCATGACAGGTGTTGCTCAGCCAGGTCAGTGGCAGGCGGATACCCTCGTGCATCAGGCCCATTTCGACCAAGGCCCATTTCACCGGAATCGGGTTGGCCTCGATGAACAGGTCCTTGTGCAGCGGCATCAGTTTTTCGTTGATGGCCCGGGCGGTCTCGGCGTCGCCCTTGAGCGCGGCCTCGCACAGGTCGGCCATTTCGCGCGGAGCGACGTTGGCAGTCACGGAGATGTTGCCCTTGCCACCCAGCAGGATCAGCTCGACGGCGGTCGGGTCGTCACCGGACAGCACGAGGAAATCCTCGCTCACGCCATCGAGAATCGCCTTGGCGCGCTTCATGTCGCCCGTGGCTTCCTTGATGCCGATGATGTTCGGCACGGTGGACAGGCGGATCACCGTCTCGGCCTGCATGTCGCAGGAGGTGCGGCCGGGAACGTTATAGAGGATCTGCGGGATGTCGACGGCTTCGGCAATGTGCTTGAAGTGCTGGTACAGGCCTTCCTGGGTCGGCTTGTTGTAGTACGGGACAACCAGCAGGCAGGCATCGGCGCCGGCTTCCTTGGCATTGCGGGTCAGTTCGACGGCTTCGCGGGTGGAGTTGGCGCCGGTGCCGGCGATGACCGGGATGCGGCCATTGACCTGCTTGACCACGGCCCGGATGACTTCAATGTGTTCGTTGACGTCGAGGGTGGCCGACTCGCCGGTGGTGCCGACGGCGACAATGGCATGGGTGCCGTTTTCAAGGTGGAAGTCCACGAGTTTGCTGAGGCTGGCCCAGTCAAGATGCCCTTGTGCATCCATGGGTGTGACCAGTGCCACCATACTGCCCGCAATCATGAAACCGCTCCTGCCGGAAAAAGAGAGCGGTAATGGTACTGGCGCCAAGATGCTTGTACAAGCGAACTACCATTCCCCTTGGCGATGGTTTTCGCTACCCTTCAGGCTTTGATCGGTACCGATAAGCTCGTACGCCGGTTTCCAGCCTCCGTTTTCGTCGCCACAAGCCCCGATCCTGCGTTTGTCCCGGTCCGTTGCTGCCATCGCGGAACACGGCGCAACCCCGGACACTGGGCCTGGGCCGTGCGCTTTTCCGGGGCCTGGCGCCGTACCGGGCTGTAAAAAGTACCGACCGCTCATCGCTTTAGGAATGCTGCATGTCCACCCCCACAGTCCGCGAACAATTCCTTGTTATCAGTGCCCTTGGCGCCAACCCCATGGAGCTGACTAACGTCCTGTGCCGCGCCAGCCATGAAAATCGCTGCGCCGTCGTGACCTCACGCCTGACCCGTCACGGCGAATGCAGTGCGCTCGTGCTGGAAATTTCCGGCAGCTGGGACGCCCTCGCTCGCCTGGAAGGCAGCCTCCCCGTGTTGGCGAAGAAGCACGCCTTCACCGTCAACGTGGTGCGCAGCGCCGCGTTGGAGAACCGTCCCCAGGCCCTGCCCTACGTGGCCTACGTGAGCTCGGCCTACCGCCCGGACATCATCAACGAGCTGTGCCAATTCTTCATGGACCACCACGTCGAGCTGGAAAACCTGACCTGCGACACCTACCAGGCACCCCAGACCGGCGGCACCATGCTCAATGCCACGTTCACCGTGACCCTGCCGGCCGGCACCCAGATCAGCTGGCTGCGCGATCAGTTCCTGGACTTCGCCGACGCGATGAACCTGGATGCGCTGATCGAACCGTGGCGTCCACAAAACCCAATGTAAGGAAGCGTTCATGGCCGTTGCCGTCGACCAACCGGTTACCGATTTCCAGGCGCCCGCCACCAGCGGGCAGACCATCAGCCTCGCGGCCCTGAAAGGCAAGCAGGTGGTGATCTACTTCTACCCGAAGGACAGCACGCCAGGCTGCACCACCGAAGGCCAGGGGTTCCGTGACCTGTACCCGCAGTTTCAGGCCGCCAACACCGAGGTGTTCGGCGTCTCCCGGGACAGCCTCAAGTCCCACGAGAACTTCAAGTGCAAACAGGAATTCCCGTTCGAGCTGATCAGCGACAAGGACGAAGCCGTTTGCCAGCTGTTCGATGTGATCAAACTGAAAAAGCTCTATGGCAAGGAATACCTGGGCGTGGATCGCAGCACCTTCCTGATCGACAAGGACGGTGTACTGCGCCAGGAGTGGCGTGGTGTGAAAGTGCCGGGGCATGTGGATGCGGTGCTGGCGGCGGCCCAGGCGCTCGACAAGGCCTGAAATTCTCACTGCCCTGTACTGGCGCCATCGCGAGCAAGCTCGCTCCCACTATGGATTGGTGGTGTTAATCAATCCCTGTGGGAGCGAGCTTGCTCGCGATGGCGCCATCAACCTCACCGACTCATTCAGATGTGACCGCTACAACAACGGCGCCACCACCGGCTCCTTGCTCGGCCACGCATCCAGCACGGCCTTGAACAGCGTCGCCAGGGGAATGGCGAAGAACACGCCCCAGAACCCCCACAACCCGCCGAACAGCAGCACCGCGCAGATGATCGCCACCGGGTGCAGGTTCACCGCCTCGGAAAACAGCAGCGGCACCAACACGTTGCCATCCAGGGTCTGGATGATCCCGTAGACCGCCATCAGGTAAATGAACTGATCGCTCCAGCCCCACTGGAACAGCGCAATCAGCGCCACCGGCACGGTGACGACGACGGTGCCCACGTACGGCACCACCACGGAAACTCCCACCAGCAAGGCCAACAGCGCCGCGTAGTTGAGCCCCAGGGCCACGAAGCCGATGTAGGTCACGCCGCCGCAGATGAAAATCTCGATGACTTTGCCGCGAATGTAATTGGCGATCTGGCGGTTCATTTCCTGGGCCACCCGAGTGATCAGCGTGCGCTCGCGAGGCAGGTAGCCCCGGACCCAGCGCCCGATCATTTCCCGGTCCTTGAGAAAGAAGAACACCAGGATCGGCACCAGCACCAGGTAAATCATGATGTTGACCAGCAGCGGCAGGCTGGACAGTGAAAACGTCAGCGCCCACTGACCGAACTTGCCAATCTGCCCGCGCACCACCTCGATGGTCTGCAGTACCTGCTCGTCGGACACCAGGTGCGGATAACGCTCGGGCAGCAGCAACAGCAGCGACTGCCATTTGGCGAGCATCCCCGGCAACTCGTTGAACAGCGTCACCAACTGGTGCCAGAGCAGCGGCACGATCACCACGATGAACAGCACCAGCAAGCCCATGAACAGGGCGAACACCAAGCCGACGGCCACGGCGCCCGGCAAACGCAGGCGCTCCAGGGTGGTGACCAGGCCCTGCATCAGGTACGCCAGCACCATCCCCGCCAGCACCGGTGCCAGCATGCCGCCCAGGGTGAGCACGGCGGTGAAGGCCAGGAACAGCAGGACAGCCAGGACCACCGCCTCCTCATCGGAGAAGTAGCGTTGAATCCAGTCGCGTAACACCTTGAACATTAAAAATCCTTAAGAAGCGTCATCGATTGCTCAGGCCTTTTTCAGCCAGTAACGGTAAACGCCGTTATCGTCTTCTTCACGCAGCAGCGTATGACCGGCCAACCGAGCGAAGGTGCGGAAATCACGCTGGGAGCCCGCATCCGTGGCGGTCACCTTGAGCACCGCGCCACTGGCCAGCCGATTGAGTTCCAGCTTGGCCTTGAGCAACGGCAACGGGCAGTTCAGGCCGCTGGCGTCCAGTTCGGCATCGTGGGCTACAGCATCGGTCATCGGTTCACTCCGCGGCAGGTCGTTGAGCCGCCTAGAATATCTGGTCCCGGGCCCGGTGTCCGGCTACAGTAAGGTCTTTGTCGACTAAGGCTTCGTGCATGACATTTCTGCGCCCCACCCTGCTGACGCTCGCTTGCCTGCTTGCCTCACCGGGCTTCGCCGACGACCTGCCGTCACTTGGCGACGCCAGTTCTGCCATCGTCTCGCCGGAACAGGAACACCAGCTGGGTCGCGCCTGGCTGGCCCTGTTGCGCAGCCAGGTGTCCCAGCTCAACGATCCACAGCTCAAGGATTATGTTGAAACCAGCGTCTACAAGCTGGTGGAAACCAGCCAGGTCAATGACCGGCGCCTGGAGTTCATCCTGATCAACAGCCCGCAACTCAACGCCTTCGCCGCGCCGGGCGGGATCGTAGGGGTCAACGGCGGCCTGTTCCTCAACGCCCAGACCGAAGGCGAATACGCCTCGGTCATGGCGCACGAACTGGCGCACTTGTCGCAACGCCACTTCGCCCGCGGCGTCGAAGCCCAGCAGCGCATGCAAGTGCCGATGATGGCGGCGCTGTTGACCGGCATCGTGATCGCCGCCGCCGGTGGCGGTGACGCCGGCATCGCCGCCATCGCCGGGACCCAGGCAGCCGCCATCCAGGAACAGCGGCGCTTCTCCCGCCAGAATGAACAGGAGGCCGACCGTATCGGCATCCTGAACCTGGAGAAGGCCGGTTACGATCCGCGCTCCATGCCGACCATGTTCGAGCGCCTGATGCGCCAGTACCGCTTCGACGCCCGGCCTCCGGAGTTCCTGCTGACTCACCCAGTGACCGAATCCCGGATCGCCGACACCCGTAACCGCGCCGAACAGGCCAAGCCGGGCGGCATCGAGGACAGCGTGCGTTATCAACTGATTCGCGCACGCGTCCAGTTGATCTACGAAGAAACCCCGGGCCTGGGCGCCAAGCGCTTCCGGGCGCAGCTGGATGAGAACCCGAAGAACGACGTGGCGCGCTATGGCCTGGCGATCGCGCAGATCAAGGGCGGCCAATTGAACGAGGCCCGGGAAAACCTCAAGCCGCTACTGGCCAAATCACCCAACGAAATCATCTACAACCTGGCCCAGGTTGACCTGGACATCACCAGCAACAAGCTGGCCGACGCACAATCGCGCGTCGACCGGATGCTGACGCAATACCCAGGCAACTACCCCCTCAACCAGGTACGGGTCGACCTGCTGCTCAAGCAAAACCGCCCCGCCGACGCCGAGAAGGCCCTGGAAACGCTGCTCAAGTCCCGCCCGGACGACCCGGACGTTTGGTACATGGTGGCCGAGACTCGCGGCTTGTCGGGCAACATCATTGGCTTGCATCAGGCGCGTGCCGAGTACTTCGCGCTGGTTGGCGACTACCGCCAGGCCATCCAGCAACTGGACTTCGCCAAACGTCGCGCCGGCACCAACTTCCCGCTGTCGTCACGCATCGACGCCCGGCAACGGGAGCTCATGGAACAGGAACGCATGGTCAAGGACATGATGGGGTAAGGCTGCGACGCCAGGTTTACGGCCCAGCACAGCTCCCACAGGGTCATGGGCTCGTCACCCATCTGCGTGGCAGGCAGTATTTACCACGCATAAAAAACCGCCTCTCTTGAGGCGGTTTTTTCATTGCGGCGCTAACCGGTCATTCGGCCAGCTTGAAGGTGATGAAACTCGCACGTCCCTGACGCAGGACCCGCATCGACACCGAGCGATTCTTCGGCAGTGCCTTGGCGATATCGGTGAACTCCTTGGCCGAACCGATGGCCTGGTTGTTCAGGTGAGTGATGATGTCGCCTGGTTGCAAGCCGATCAGGGCCGCAGGACCGTCCTGCACTTCCTTGATCACCACGCCGCCCTGAAGCTCCAGGGTGCGCTTCTGCTCTTCGGTAAGCTCGGCCACTGCCACGCCCAGTCGATTGCTGCTGCGCTCGACACCGGATTTGGTCTGCGAATCCAGCTCCTTGCCTTCCTCGGGAATGGCCCCGACGGTCAGTTCGACATTCTTGCGCTTGCCTTCGCGGATCACTTCCAGATTGGCCTTGGCACCGGCCTTGAGGGCGCCCACCAGGTGCGGCAGGTCGGCGGACATGATGATCGGCTGGCCGTTCATGCTCAGGATCACGTCACCCACTTGCAGGCCGCCTTTGGCCGCCGGCCCCCCTTCCTGGATCTGCGCCACCAGCGCACCGGCTGGTTTTTCCAGCCCGAACGACTCGGCCAGGTCCTTGTTCACTTCCTGGATGACGACGCCCAGCCAGCCACGGCTGACCTTGCCTTCGCTTTTCAGCTGGCTCGACACGTCCATGGCCACGTCGATCGGGATGGCGAAGGACACGCCCATGAAGCCGCCCGACCGGGTGTAGATCTGCGAGTTGATACCCACCACTTCACCGGCAAGGTTGAACAGCGGGCCACCGGAGTTACCCGGATTGATCGGCACGTCGGTCTGGATGAAGGGCACGTAGTTCTCGTTCGGCAAGCTGCGCCCGATGGCGCTGACAATGCCTTGGGTCACGGTGTGGTCGAAACCGAACGGTGAACCGATGGCCACGACCCACTGGCCGGCCTTCAGGTCCTGGGATTTACCCAGTTTGAGCACGGGCAGGTCCTTGCCGTCGATTTTCAGCAAGGCCACGTCGGAGCGTGGGTCGGTGCCGATCAGCTTGGCCTTGAGTTCACTGCGATCAGCCAGGCGCACCAGGATCTCATCGGCGTCGGCGATCACGTGGTTGTTGGTCAGAATGTAGCCATCAGGCGAAATGATGAAGCCGGAACCCAGGGATTGCGCCTCACGCTGGCGACCGCCACCCGGCGACCGCGGTTGCGGCGGCATCCCGCGCTCGAAGAACTCGCGCAGCATCGGCGGCAGGCCTTCGAGGTCCGGCATCTGCTGGTCCGATACCCGACGATCCGGCAACTTCTGGGTCGTACTGATGTTCACCACTGCGGGCGACGCCTGCTCGACCAACTGCGTGAAGTCAGGCAACTCGGCTGCCACGGCAGGGACAGCCTGGCCGAGCACAAGCACGGTGGCAAAGATGGAGAGATAGGTTTTCAAGCGTGGTATCGACATACGGCTCCCGTTACGACGAGCATGGTTAAGCGATATGGAGCAAGCAATACCAGGGAAAGATACGCCGGTATTTTTGTTCCGCAAACAGACAAGGCCAGGGCCGAGCGGCTCTGACCTAATAGAAAAAAAACCGTGTTTTTGCAAATGAAAATGCTGACAGGAAGTTTCGGCATTTCGATCAGACCCCGGCGCCATCAGCCTTTCGCGCATTCAGGCCACCCAGCCAATACGCTACTGGGTCGCCGTGACATCGGAACGCATGGACAGCGCGATCCGCTCCGCCGTCCCGATGGGAATCTCGCCAACCACCGTGACCATCATTTCGCCCTGGGGCGTGGTGAGTCGACGGGAGACGGCGGCCGTCGGGCCGAGCTGAGTACGGGTATCGGTGGCGTTGGCGCCATTCAATGGCTCAAGGAACACCGAGAAGCGCGCCAAGCCATCGTCGTACATCAGGCTGTTGACCAGGACCTTGGTGTCCGGGTCCTTGCGCGCGGTACTGCTGGCCAACTCGAAGCCCGGCGGCAGCCAGTCCGAGTGCCAGGAGGCTTTCACCGCAGCGGCCTTGTCCGGGTCCTGTGCAACCACCTTACAATCAGCCGAGGCCTGCAAATCGGCCTCCGCCGGCGCGGCAACATTCATGCGCGTGAACTGGAACCGTTCGAGCAGTTGCCCCTTGTCATTGAGCAACAAGGACTTGAGCGGCAACCCCGTCTCTTTGTCCAGGTGAAGTTCGAAGCCGTAGCGATGCTGGTCCTTGGGCGTCAACGCAACGATGACCGCCGGACGCCCAGCCACACGCGACTTGCCAATGACGGCAAGGTCATACCAATTCTTGAGTTTTTGCGGATCGAGCGCCCTTGCAGTGCCGTCTGGCGTATTGCCCAACCCCGCGATCAGGGAGCCGCTGACGCATTGAGTCCGTCCATCAATGCGCACGACTTCCTGTGCCGAGCCGTCGAGCTGGAGTAGCCGCTCGCGGACCTTGCCATCCTGGACACGATGCCAGATGTTGTGGGTAGAGAAACTACCGTTGCGCTCGTAAACGAAAGTGCCCTGGAAGCTTTGTTGCTGCTCGGCCTGGCCCAGGCGGTTCAACCAGTCCTGAGCCTCATCGGCATAGGCTGGAACCGTACACCAGCCTCCCAGCAACAGCGCGAATAAAGGTATGGCGCGCAATGGTCGTCCTTAATTAACGGTTTTCCATACTGGCTGCACGGGCATAGGGCAGCGCGCTTTCAGTACCCTTCAAGGCAGCTTGCTGGGCATGCTGACGCAGGTAGTTAGGCAGACGCTGGTCATGCCAGCCAGGTTGGCCTTGCAGCACACCGTTGGTCATCGGACCTGCAGCTTCCGAACCTTCGCTGTAGCCGGCCAGCACTGCCGGGCCCTTGACCTGTGGAGCGGCGAGGCCAGGCTGGGTGGACTGCTGCGCCATTTGCACGCCGGCAATCTCATCCTGGTTGTACAGGCGCACACCGGCCAGTACGGCTACGGTGACCGAAGCGGCAACGGCCAGGCGACCCAGGCTGCGCCATGGTCCGCGGGAGGCTTTTGCCGGTACGGCTTCGTCAGCCAATGCAGAAGAAACGGCCGCAGCGATGTCCAGGCGCGGAAGCAGCAGGTCCTTGTGCATTACAGCCCGAGCGATCTGGTAACGAGCCCAGGTCTCACGGGTTTCAACATCGTCAAAGGCATTCAATACCCGACGCAATTCCAGTTCGTCCGCTTCGTTATCCATCACTGCGGACAGCGATTCCTGCAGGGCTTCACGACTCATGGCGTTCCTCTCTTGGCTATCGCCGCTGTCTTTAGTTTTCCTGCAACAACGGTTGCAGGGCTTTATCGATGGCCTCCCGAGCGCGGAAGATCCGGGAGCGCACGGTACCCACCGGACATTGCATGACGCTCGCAATGTCCTCATAACTCAGACCGTCGAACTCGCGTAAAGTTAAAGCCGTACGCAAATCTTCGGGCAGTTGCTGGATGGTTCGGTGGACAGTGCCCTCGATCTCATCCCGCAGCAATGCGCGTTCCGGGGATTCGAGGTCCTTGAGGCCGTGATCGCCATCGTAGAACTCTGCATCTTCAGAACTTACATCGCTATCCGGCGGCCGGCGGCCGCGTGAAACCAGATAGTTTTTCGCCGTGTTGATGGCGATGCGGTAAAGCCACGTGTAGAACGCGCTGTCGCCGCGAAAATTACCAAGTGCACGGTAGGCCTTGATGAAGGCCTCCTGAGCAACATCCTGCGCTTCATGGGTGTCGTGCACGAACCGCACGATCAACCCGAGAATTTTGTGCTGGTATTTCAGCACTAGCAGATCGAAAGCTCGCTTGTCGCCGCGTTGTACGCGCTCAACCAGCTGCTGATCCTCTTCCTGGGTTAGCATGAACACTCCTCGATAAGCTCGAAGGAGGCTTGCATTACTAATTGTCCGGGCTTGCAAACATAGACTCGGGCTTTTCGCAAAAGTTCTCCCCCTTCCAAGCAAGTTTCCGGCGCGCTCTGATCTCGGCACGCACGAAAAACGCAGCACGAGATTCCCCGGCTGCGCGAATAATCTATCGCCGGGCCTGTCGGCAAGGACTTCAATCGAAATCCTGCACACCCAACGCTGCTCCCTTTTGCAGACAACCGTCTATTGAACGTAGGCGCCTGGCAAAAGTTCCCTCTATTTTATAGCGCTGTGAAGTGGACATTGGCCAACCGTGACGGGATAAACCACGCTCTGTCCTCGAAACGGCCGCCTTGTTGCCCACCCATGCGAAACCGCGATCCGACGAAGCGTGCCGCTGTTCCACCACACTGGTACCACATTGCCATGATTCGCCCGGCTATTGTGCCGGTCCCCCCCTCTATATACTAGTGGGCTGCGTGGCTGCGTGACCCGATGAAACGGTGTCCTGCGCCAACCCCGACCCGGGTCGCCTTGAGCGGAAACCATTCGAATGAGCCAACAGTTCCAACATGATGTTCTGGTAATCGGCAGCGGAGCCGCCGGTTTGAGCCTTGCCCTGACCTTGCCGGAGCATTTGCGCATCGCCGTGCTGAGCAAGGGCGACCTGGCCAACGGCTCGACATTCTGGGCCCAGGGCGGCGTCGCGGCCGTCCTGGACGATACCGATACCGTCGAGTCCCATGTCGACGACACCCTCAACGCTGGTGGCGGCCTGTGTCACCCGGACGCGGTGCGCTTTACCGTCGAGCACAGCCGGGAAGCCATCCAGTGGCTGATCGACCAGGGCGTGCCATTTACCCGTGACGAGCACTCCGGCAACGAAGACGGCGGTTTCGAATTTCACCTGACCCGCGAAGGCGGCCACAGCCATCGACGGATCATCCACGCGGCCGATGCCACCGGCGCGGCGATCTTCAAGACATTGCTCGCCCAGGCCCGGCAGCGGCCGAACATCGAGTTGCTGGAGCAGCGCGTCGCGGTCGACCTGATTACCGAAAAGCGCCTGGGCCTGGAGGGTGATCGTTGCCTGGGCGCCTACGTGCTCAATCGCGGCACCGGCGAAGTCGACACCTACGGCGCGCGTTTCGTCATCCTGGCCTCCGGCGGGGCCGCGAAAGTCTACCTTTATACCAGCAACCCCGACGGCGCCTGCGGCGACGGCATCGCCATGGCATGGCGCTCGGGCTGCCGGGTGGCGAACCTGGAATTCAACCAGTTCCACCCCACCTGCCTTTACCACCCGCTGGCCAAGAGTTTCCTGGTGACCGAGGCCCTGCGTGGCGAAGGGGCCCACCTGAAGCTGCCCAACGGTGAACGCTTCATGCAGCGCTTCGACCCGCGTGCCGAACTGGCGCCCCGGGACATCGTCGCCCGGGCCATCGACCATGAAATGAAGCGCCTGGGCATCGATTGCGTCTACCTGGACATCAGCCACAAGCCCGAAGCCTTCATCAAGAGCCATTTCCCGACCGTCTACGAGCGTTGCCTGGAGTTTTCCATCGACATCACCCGGCAACCGATCCCGGTGGTGCCGGCGGCGCACTACACCTGCGGTGGCGTGATGGTCGACCAGCAGGGCCGCACCGACGTGCCGGGCCTGTACGCCATCGGCGAAACCAGCTTCACCGGCCTGCACGGCGCCAACCGCATGGCCAGCAACTCGCTGCTGGAATGCTTCGTCTACGCCCGCTCGGCGGCGGCAGACATCCTGCAACAGTTGCCACAGATCGCCATCCCCGCCGCCCTGCCCTCGTGGGACGCCAGCCAGGTCACCGATTCGGACGAAGACGTGATCATCGCCCACAACTGGGACGAACTACGGCGTTTCATGTGGGACTACGTGGGGATCGTGCGCACCAACAAGCGCCTGCAACGGGCCCAGCATCGGGTGCGCTTGCTGCTGGATGAAATCGACGAGTTCTACAGCAACTACAAAGTCAGTCGCGACCTGATCGAGCTGCGCAACCTGGCCCAGGTGGCCGAACTGATGATTCGCTCGGCCATGGAGCGCAAGGAAAGCCGAGGGCTGCATTACACCCTCGACTACCCGAACCTACTGCCCGAGGCACTGGACACTATCCTGGTGCCGCCCACCTACGTCGACTGAACCTGAGCCGCACCCGCAGGCGCCGATGAACATCCGGCGCCATCGCGTCGCGCGGCACGCACAGCGAGCGGACCCGCCACTCGCCCCGCAGGCGAAAACGCAGCACGACGATCATCGGCAACGCCAGGCTGTCGGGGCGCAACTGCACCGCCCGCCAACCGTGAGCCGGGCTCCACAGGTGCCAACCGGCCGCATCGTAACGCAAACCACTGAAGGCCTGTCGATGGGTCAACAAGAGCTGTCGCGGCAGGACCCAGGCGCCATGGGCCAGGCACAGCACCACGCCAAGCGCTGCCAACGGGAAAGGGACAGACAGGAGACACAACGAACCCAGGGCGACAGCCTGGGCCAGCAGGTAGGCCGCCAGCAGTTGCCTGGAGGCCTGCCAGCGGCATTCGAAGCGGTTACTTTGGCTGGACACGGTCCAGAATCATCCGAACCATGCGCTGCAGCTCTGGATCGTCGGATTCGCTACGCTCCATGAACCAGCCGAACATGTCCTGGTCCTCGCATTCGAGCAGGCGGACATAGCACGCGCGGTCCGTTTCATTGAGATGGGGATAGACCTCTTTCACGAACGGCACCAGCAACACGTCCAGCTCAAGCATGCCGCGACGGCTGTGCCAGTAGAGGCGATTCAGTTCAACATCTTCGACCATGGAGCGCTCCTCAAATAGAGCGCAAGTATACAGGCCCCGCCGTGGTGGAACAGACAGCATTGGTCGGCCACGACCGTTCCTTTGTGAACTACCCATTTCAAGGGCGCCCCCTTATGATGTCCACCAGACTTTTTACCCTGCGATGTCCCATGGCTGATTCCGCTTTTTTCTGCACCCTGTCCCACGAAGGCGTTCTCGCGGTCCGCGGCGTGGATGCCGGCAAATTCCTGCAAGGTCAATTGACCTGCAATCTCAACTACCTGAGCGACAGCCGTGCCAGCCTTGGTGCCCGCTGCACCCAGAAAGGCCGGATGCAATCGAGCTTCCGCATCCTGCTCGAAGGCGACGGCGTGCTGATGGCGATGGCCAGCGAGCTGCTCGAGCCTCAACTGGCGGACCTGAAAAAATACGCCGTGTTCTCCAAATCCAAACTCACCGACGAAAGCCTGGCCTGGGTTCGCTTCGGCCTGGAAAACGCCGACGACGTGCTCGCCGGCCTGGGCCTCGAACTGCCGGCCGACACCGACAGTGTGGTTCGCCATGAGTCGCTGATCGCCGTGCGGGTTTCCCCCGGCCGTGCTGAACTCTGGGCCCGCGCCGAGCAGGCGCCAGCGCTCAGGAGCCAACTGGCCGCGGCACTCGCCGAGAAAGACCTGAACCCGTGGCTGCTGGGCCAGGTCCGCGCCGGTATCGGTCAGGTGATGCCGGCCACCCGTGAGCTGTTCATCCCGCAGATGCTCAACCTGCAAGCCGTTGGCGGCGTGAGTTTCAAGAAAGGTTGCTACACCGGCCAGGAAATCGTCGCCCGCATGCAGTACCTGGGCAAGCTCAAACGGCGCCTGTATCGCCTGCAACTGGACGCCAGCGAACTGCCGGAACCGGGCACGGCGCTGTTCTCCCCGACCCACGGCAGCTCCATCGGCGAAGTGGTGATGGCTGCGCGAGCCGAGCAAAACATTGAACTGCTGGCGGTGTTGCAGGCCGAAGCAGCGGAAGATGGCAACCTGCACCTGGGCGCCCTGGAAGGCCCAACCCTGCAGTTGCTCGACTTGCCTTACGAGTTGGACCGCGACCGCGAGATCCAGCGCTGATCGCAGCCTTTGTCGCAACACCCTAGAGAACCGAAATGAGCGATTTGGCGGAGAAGGTCCAACGGGATTTGGTGGAGGCCATCGATAACGATGACCTGGTGTTGCCAACATTACCGGAAGTGGCCCTGCAGATTCGCCGGGCCGCTGAAGACCCGGAAATCAGCGTAAGCAACCTGAGCAAAGTGATCGGTCGCGACACGGCGCTTTCGGCTCGCCTGATAAAAGTGGTCAACAGCCCGCTGCTTCGCGCCACCCAGGAAGTCACCGACCTGCACACGGCCATCACCCGGCTTGGCGTCAACTACAGCAGTAACCTGGCCATTGGCCTGGTCATGGAGCAGATTTTCCATGCCCGCTCCGAGGTGGTCGAACAGAAAATGCGCGAAGTCTGGCGCAAGAGCCTGGAGATCGCCGGTGTCAGCTATGCGCTGTGCCGCGGCTACACGCAGCTCAAGCCCGACCAGGCGGCCCTCGGTGGGCTGGTGCACCAGATCGGCGTGCTGCCGATCCTGACGTACGCGCAAGACAACAACGAATTGTTGTCCGACCCCGTCAGCCTCAACCATGTCATCGAGACGATTCATCCGGTGCTGGGGGACAAGTTGCTCAGTGTCTGGGAGTTTCCAGAGAGGCTGGTGAAACTGCCGGGTTTGTACCTGGATTTCACCCGGGATACCCGGCAGGTCGATTATGTCGACCTGGTGCAGGTCGCTGCGCTGTATTGCTACAGAGACACCGACCACCCTCTCGGCAAGATCGATGTGTTTGCGGTGCCGTCCTTCAAGAAGCTGGGCATCGACCTGGACAACAAGGATCGCTGCGCGCACATCGAAGAAGCGCGGTCGATGTTTTACTAGCGAGCCGGGTGCGCCGAAGCGCATTGGAATCAGTCCGAGCCCGGTACAAAACTCACCCGCACCTTCAGCCCCCGCTCCTGCCCATCGTGCAGGGTGATCTGCGCCAAGTGAGCGCGGCAGATCTCACCGACGATCGCCAACCCCAGGCCGGACCCGGCCACTTGCTGGTTGCGACGATAGAAGCGCTCGAACACCCGATCGCGCTCGTGCAGGGGAATGCCAGGGCCGTCGTCCTCAACTTCCAGCACCGCCGGCGCGGTGACCCGCAGGATCACGTTGCCGCCCGATGGGGTATGCGCCAGGGCGTTATCCACCAGGTTGCTCAGCAACTCGTTGAGCAAGGTCGGCTCGCCCCGCAGCCACACCGGCTCATCGGCTTCCAGCGCCAACGCCACACCCCGGGCATGGGCCAGCGGCGCCATGGCCATGCCCAGCTCCCGGGCCAGCTGACTCATGTCGAGCAACTGCGCGCCGCCCTCGGCGATGGCGCGGGCGCCGTTTTCGACGCGGGCCATGGACAACAGCTGATTCGCCAGATGGGTCAAGCGGTCGGTGCCTTGGGCGGCGGTTTCCAAGGTTTCACGCCAGGTCGCCGGCTCACTGGCGCGCAAGCCCAGCTCCAGGCGGGCCTTGAGCGCGGCCAACGGTGTGCGCAGTTCATGGGCGGCATCGGCAATGAATTGCGCCTGGCGCTCGAACTGCCCGCGCAGCCGCTCGGTGAAGTGGTTGAGGGCCCGCACCAGGGGCCAGAGCTCATGCTGGACTTCCACCAGCGGCAGCGGACGCAAATCGTCCGGCTGGCGCTCCTCCACCGCCGTACGCAAGCGCTCCAGTGGACGCAATGCGGCACTGACCGCGAACCACACCAGCAGCAACGCCCCCACGGCCAGCATCCCGAGGCGCAGCAAGGTGTCGGCCATCAGGCTGCGGGCCATGCTGACCCGCGCCTCTTCGGTCTCCGCAACGCGAATCTCCGCCATGCCGTTCATGTTCGGCTCGCTCACGGCTTTGAGCAGGCTCACCACCCGCACGTTCTGGCCCTGGTAACTGGCGTTGTAGAAGCGCGCCAGGGCCGGGTAATCGTCGGTGCGTGGCGTACCGGGCGGCGGGCCGGGAAGGTTTTCATAGCCAGAGATCAACTGCTTGTTGATGTCATTGACCTGGTAATAAATGCGCCCGGCGCTGTCATAGGCGAAGGTGTCCAGGGCCACATAGGGCACGTCCGCGCTCAGGCTGCCATCGCGCTGGGAAAGCCCCGCGGCGATGGTTCGGGCCGAGGCCAGCAGCGTGCGGTCATAGGCGGTATCCGCGGCTTCGCGACCGTTCCAGTAGGCGCTCAGGCCGCTGGCGAGCATCAGCACCACCAACAGCAATGCGAGGTTCCAGAGCAACCGCCAGCGCAGGCTGTCGGGCTTATGCATCGCGGTTTTCCAGCAGGTAGCCCAGGCCACGGAACGTCACGATGGCGACGGCATGGCCATCGAGTTTCTTGCGCAGCCGGTGGACGTAGATCTCGATGGCATCCGCACTGGCTTCTTCGTCCAGGCCAAATACCTGGGCGGCCAACTGCTCCTTGCTCATCACCCGCCCCGGCCGGGCGATCAACGCCTCCAGCACCGCCTGCTCGCGGGATGTCAGCGTCAGCAGTTCATCGTCGAGGGTGAAACGACGGGTGTCCAGGTCATACACCAGCCCACCACAGCGCTGTTGGCGTTCGCCGCCCAGGACACTGCGCCGCAACAGCGCCTTGACCCGGGCCTCCAGCTCGGTCAGTTCAAAGGGCTTGGCCAGGTAATCGTCGGCCCCCAGGTTCAGGCCGTGGACGCGGTCCTTAACGTCGCTGCGGGCGGTGAGCATCAGCACCGGCAGGGTCTTGCCGCGAGCCCGCAGGCGCGCCAGCACTTCGAAACCGTCCATGCGCGGCAGCCCGACATCGAGGACGGCCACGGCGTACTCCTCGCTGCTCAAGGCCAGGTCTGCGGCCACGCCATCGTGCAGCACATCGACGGTCAAACCGGTGCTCTTGAGCGCCTGGGCAACGCTTTCGGCAAGCTGCAGATGGTCTTCGACGAGCAGAACACGCATGGGTTATTCCTCGATTCAGGGATGGCCGACGCCATTCTTTGGCGCGGAGTTTACAGCCGCAACGCCCACTGTGAAGCCAAAAAACAGCCTGAAAGGTATTGAAAGGTTAGCGAAAGGTTGGGCCGTTAGAGTCCCAGGACGGACAGTTTCGACTGCCGGTCGCGATGCGGATCGCGAACGAAAAACGCCTCGAAGCGTTTTCGCCGATAAGAACAATAAAAGCGGAGTGTTCATCATGCTGTCCATGCAGCGTCAGGCCACCGTGCCAGCCCACCTTTCCCGCTTCCAACAGACCGTCCTGGCCAGCTTCACTGCTGCCCGGCCTGCCGTTGTTCCATCGCGCCCCTCCCTGCCACGACCTGTGTCGGCCATCCTCGATGAGCAAGGCAAGGAGCCGGCATCGCCCCCTTCGTACCACACACAACAACAACTCCTGTGGAGACAATAATGAGCCTATCACTGCGTAAAGTCGTCCTGGCCGCCGGCTGCCTGATGTTCGCCGGGCAGTTGCTCGCCGAACCCAAGCGCCCCGAATGCATCGCACCGGCCTCCCCCGGCGGCGGTTTCGACCTGACGTGCAAGCTTGCGCAAAGCGCACTGGTCAACCAGAAGCTGCTGACCAAGCCGATGCGCGTCACCTACATGCCCGGTGGCGTTGGCGCGGTGGCCTATAACGCCGTGGTCGCCCAGCGCCCGGCGGACGCCGGCACCCTGGTGGCCTGGTCCAGCGGCTCGCTGTTGAACCTGGCCCAGGGCAAGTTCGGTCGCTTCGACGAAAGCGCCGTGCGTTGGCTGGCCGCCGTCGGTACCAGCTATGGCGCCATCGCAGTGAAGAGTGATTCGCCCTACAAGACCCTCGATGATCTGGTACAAGCCCTGAAGAAAGATCCAGGCTCAGTGGTCATCGGCTCCGGCGGCACCGTGGGCAGCCAGGACTGGATGCAGACCGCACTCATCGCCAAGGCCGCCGGGATCAACCCTCGCGACCTGCGCTATGTGGCCCTCGAAGGCGGCGGTGAAATCGCTACTGCCCTGCTCGGCGGGCACATCCAGGTCGGCAGTACCGACATCTCCGACTCCATGCCCCATATCCAGAGCGGTGACATGCGCCTGCTGGCCGTGTTCGCCGAAAAACGCATCGACGAGCCGGAAATGAAAGACATCCCGACCGCCAAGGAACAAGGCTACGACATCGTCTGGCCGGTGGTGCGCGGCTTCTACCTCGGGCCAAAGGTCAGCGACGAAGATTACGCCTGGTGGAAAGACGCCTTCGACAAGCTGCTGGCCTCCGAAGAGTTCGCCAAGCTGCGAGACCAGCGCGAGTTGTTCCCGTTCGCCATGACCGGCCAGGAACTGGACACCTACGTGAAGAAGCAAGTCGCCGATTACAAGGTGCTGGCCAAAGAGTTCGGCCTGATCCAGTAACCGTCTCTGTTCGCGCGGCGGCGTCGGCTACCCCGACGCTGCCCAGGAGTTAGTCATGCTCACCCTTCAACGTATTTTTGCGGCGGTGCTGTTGCTGGCCTGTGTTGGCCTGGCACTGATGGCCTGGCCTTACCAGGCGGCTTTTTCTTATGAACCCGTTGGCCCACGCGCCTTTCCCCTGCTGATGCTTGGGCTGATGGGCCTGGCTTTGTTGTACATGCTGTTTCGTCCCGCACCGGTCGTACACAGCGACGAAGACCCGCAACTGGACCGCGAAACCCTGCAGAAAATCGGCATCTGCATAGCACTGCTGCTGGTGTTCGCCGGCACCTTCGAACCTTTGGGCTTCATCCTCGCCAGCATTTTGGTCGGAGTGCCGATGGCACGCCTGTATGGCGGCCGTTGGGTGCCGAGCGTGGTGATCATCAGCCTGATGGCCATTGGTCTGTATCTGTTGTTCGACAAGCTGATGGACGTCCCCCTGCCCCTCGGCCTGCTCGACGTCCTGGAGAATTGATATGGATACCCTGAATTATCTCGGCCAGGGTTTTGGCGTGGCACTGACGCCTTACAACCTCGTCACCGCATTGACCGGCACCTTGATCGGCACCGTGGTCGGTTTGTTGCCGGGTCTGGGCCCGATCAATGGCGTGGCACTGCTGATCCCGATTGCATTCGCCCTTGGCCTGCCGCCGGAGTCGGCGCTTATCCTGTTGGCCGCCGTGTACCTGGGTTGCGAATATGGCGGGCGCATCAGCTCGATCCTGCTCAACATCCCGGGCGAAGCCTCCACCGTGATGACCACCCTCGACGGCTACCCGATGGCGCGCCAAGGCCTGGCCGGAGTGGCGTTGTCACTGTCGGCGTGGAGTTCGTTCATCGGTGCGTTCATCGCCACCTGCGGCATGGTCCTGTTTGCCCCGCTGCTGGCCAAATGGGCAATTGCCTTCGGACCGGCGGAGTATTTCGTCCTGATGGTGTTCGCCATCGTCTGCCTGGGTGGCATGGCCGGCGACCGTCCCCTCAAAACGTTTATCGCAGCGCTGATCGGCCTGTTCCTGTCCAGTGTCGGGATCGATGCCAACAGCGGCGTGTACCGCTTCACCGGTGACAACATCCACCTGACCGACGGGATCCAGTTCGTCGTGCTGGTGCTCGGCCTGTTTTCCATCAGCGAGATCCTGTTGCTGTTGGAGAAAACCCACCGCGGCCAGGAAGCGGTGAAAGCCACCGGGCGGATGATGTTCAACTTCAAGGAAGCGGCATCGGTGTTTGTCGTGAACCTGCGTTGCGGCCTACTCGGTTTCATCATGGGCGTGTTGCCGGGCGCCGGCGCCACCCTCGCCAGTGCCGTGGCCTACATGACCGAGAAGCGCATCGCCGGTGCCAGCGGCACGTTCGGCCAGGGCGACAAGCGTGGCCTCGCCGCGCCGGAAACCGCCATCGGTGGCGCAGCCTGCGGTGCGCTGGTGCCGATGCTGACCCTCGGCGTTCCCGGCTCGGGCACCACGGCGGTGATGATCGGCGCGCTGTCGCTGTACAACATCACCCCTGGCCCGTTGCTGTTCCAGCAACAGCCGGACATCGTCTGGGGCCTGATCGCGTCGTTGTTCATCGCCAACGTCATGCTGGTGATCCTCAACATCCCGATGATCCGCGTGTTCACCCGCATCCTGGCGGTACCGAACTGGGCGCTGGTACCGGTCATCGCCATCATCACCGGCATCGGTGTCTATGCGGTGCACGCCACCACGTTCGACCTGTTCCTGATGATCGGCATCGGCATCTTCGGCTACATCCTGCGCAAGCTGGACTTCCCGCTGTCACCGGTGCTGCTGGGCTTTATCCTGGGCGGCCTGATGGAGCAGAACCTGCGGCGTGCGTTGTCGATTTCCAATGGCGCACTGGAGATCCTCTGGTCGAGCCCGATCACCTTCGGTTGCTGGATCCTGACGGCGATCATGCTGTTCATGCCATTGTTGCGGATCTGGCGTCGTCGCGCCGCCCAACGACGTGCCCTGGCCAATGTCTGAGGCGACTTTCAGACAATGGTGGGGAACACCGCTGGTCGGCCTGGCCGGCGGTTACCTGGCCAGCCTGGTTGGCTGGCCCTTGCCCTGGATGGTCGGCTCGTTGCTGGCGATCATCCTGGTACGCTGCCTGACACCCTGGCAGTTGAAGGAAATCCCCGGCGGCCGCAAATGCGGCCAATGGGTAGTGGGTATCGGAATCGGCCTGCACTTCACGCCCCTGGTGATGGAGCAGGTCCTGGGCCACTTCGGCCTGATTTTTTTTGGCGCGCTGATCACCAGCGTGTCCAGCGGGGTGAGTGTCTGGCTGATGCGCCGCACCGGCGAGGACCGCGCCACCGCTTTCTTTTCCAGCATGCCGGGCGGCTCCGGCGAAATGGTCAACCTTGGCGCCCGTAACGGCGCCGATCTGAGTCGCGTCGCCGCGGGCCAGAGCTTGCGGGTGCTGGTGGTGGTGCTGTGCGTGCCCGCGGCGTTCAAGTACCTGTTGGGCGAAGGCTCCCCGGTACAACATGCCACGACCGTGGACTGGCTCTGGTTGGCGCTGCTGTTTCCAGCCGGCGCCCTGCTCGCCTGGGTCTGGGAGCGCCTGCGCCAACCCAACCCGTGGCTGTTCGGGCCGCTGCTGGTGAGCGCGGCAGTGAGCATCGGCTGGGACCTGCACATCGGCTTGCCCCACGGCGCCAGCCAGATTGGCCAATGGCTGATCGGCAGCGGCCTGGGTTGTCATTTCAACCGACAGTTCTTCCGGCGGGCGCCGTCGTTCATGGGCCGCACCCTGATCGGCACCGTGTTGACGATGCTGATCGCCAGCCTCGCGGCCCTGGGCCTGAGCACACTGACCCACCTGGACCTGCGCTCACTGACCCTCGGCATGATGCCCGGCGGCATCGCGGAAATGAGCTTGACGGCGGAGACGCTGCAATTGTCGGTGCCGTTGGTGACGGCGTTGCAGGTCATGCGACTGTTGTTCGTGCTGTTTCTGGCAGAACCGTTGTTCCGTTACTGGATACGGCGCCAGGGGCAGGCCTGATTGCCTGGGGTGTTTTCTTCGCGAGCCTGCTGGCGAACAGGCCCCGAGGACGAACACTCAGACCGGCGGCAATCGCCAGTCGATCGGCGCCTCGCCGTGCTGTTCGAGGAACTTGTTGGTGCGGCTGAAATGTCCGCACCCCAGGAACCCCCGGTACGCCGATAACGGCGACGGATGCACCGAGGTCAGCACCAGGTGCTTGGTCGCGTCGATCAGTTTCTGCTTGCTTTGCGCATGGGCACCCCACAGCAGGAACACCAGGTGCGGCTGGTGCTCGCTGACCACTTCGATGACCCGGTCGGTAAAATGCTGCCAGCCCTTGCCCGCGTGGGCATTGGCATTGGCGCGCTCCACGGTCATGGTGGTGTTGAGCAGCAGCACCCCTTGGTCGGCCCAGCTTTGCAGGTAGCCGTGGTTGGGAATGTCGATGTTCAGGTCGCGCTTCAATTCCTTATAGATGTTCACCAGCGACGGCGGCGTCGGCACGCCCGGCTGCACCGAGAAGCACAAGCCGTGGGCCTGGCCCGGGCCGTGGTACGGGTCCTGGCCGAGGATGACCACCTTGACCTTGTCCAGCGGCGTGGAGTTGAGGGCGTTGAAGATCAGCGATGCCGGTGGGTAGATCTCCTTGCCGGCGGCGTACTCCCGACGCAGGAATTCGCGCAACTCTGCCATGTAGGGCTGGTCGAACTCGGCACGCAGTGCCTGCTTCCAGCTCGGTTCGAGTTTGATACGGTCATCAGCAGTCATGATTGCACCCGGTAGAAACAATGGGCGCACCCTAGGAAAGCCTACATGGCTTGTCAATTGATCTGACACAGAACCGGCACTTTCCCACGCAACGGTCATACTGAACATTCAAATTTCGGATCGAGGTCACGATGAATCTGCACTTCGAAGAACTGACGGGTATCACAGGAGCGCGCATCGGCGTCGCCACCCTGGATGCCGAAAAAACCCTGAACGCCCTGTCCCTGCCGATGATCAACGCCCTGCGTGACCGTCTCGATGCCTGGGCCAGAGAACCGCAAATCGTCTGCGTGCTGCTGCGTGGCAACGGCGCCAAGGCCTTCTGCGCCGGCGGTGAAGTCCGCAGCCTGGTGGAGGCCTGCCGGGCCAGTCCCGGTGAAGTGCCGCCGCTGGCGGCGCAATTCTTCGCGGCGGAATACCGGCTGGACTTCAACCTGCACACCTACCCCAAGCCTCTGCTGTGCTGGGGCCATGGCTACGTATTGGGCGGCGGCATGGGCCTGCTGCAAGGCGCCAGCACGCGCATCGTCACGCCCAGCAGTCGCTTGGCGATGCCCGAGATCAGCATCGGCTTGTACCCGGACGTCGGCGCCAGTTGGTTCCTGTCGCGCCTGCCGGGCAAGCTCGGTTTGTTCCTCGGCCTGACCGGCGCCCACATGAACGCTCGGGATGCCCTCGACCTGGGCCTGGCCGACCGTTTCCTGTTGGACGAACAACAGGACGACCTGATCGAAGGCTTGTTGCAGCTCAACTGGCAGGAACAGACCCAGATGCAGCTCAACAGCCTGTTCAAAGCCTTGCAGCAGGAAGCCGTCGCGCAACTGCCCGAAGCCCAATGGCTGCCGCGCCGGCAAAAAATCGATGAGTGGCTGGATGTCAGCGACGTGCGCTGCGCCTGGAAAGCACTGAGCCTGCTGGTGGACCACCAGGACCCGCTGATCGCTCGGGCAGCCCGGACAATGACTGAAGGCTCGCCCCTGACCGCGCACCTGGTCTGGGAGCAGATCCTCCGCGCCCGACACCTGTCATTGGCCGGTGTGTTCCGAATGGAATACACCTTGAGCCTCAACTGCTGCCGCCATCCGGAATTCAGCGAAGGCGTACGGGCACGGCTGATCGACAAGGATCACAAGCCCCATTGGCACTGGCCGGACATCAACCATATTCCGGAAGCCGTGGTGCAAGCGCATTTCCACAAGGCTTGGGAAGGTCGGCACCCGTTGGCGGACTTGTCCAACGAATAGGCGTTGAACGAGCCCTGTCAGTGCGGGCCACAACGTGGGTGTAAGCCAGGCAAAAAAAAGCGGCGCTCGATGCGCCGCTTCTTATTGCCAGGGGATCAGCGGTGGCCGCCTCTGCCTCGTCCGTCATGATCACCGCGTCCTCGATGATCATGTCCACCTCGATCGTCATTCCAGCCGCCCCGGTCGCGACCGCCCCAGCCATCCCAGCCACCCCGGTTCGGATAAGGCCGGTAGGCGGCCCGCGGTGGCGCGTAATAGCGCGGGCCTTGTTGGTAGTAGCGCGGGGCCGAATAGTAGCGCGGCGCCGGTTGGTAATACCGCGGTGCGTAATAGCCACGTGGGGCCGAATAATAACCAGCGCCCCCGTAGTAGACCGGCGCGGGTGAAGTGTAGACCTCTGAACGGTAGTAGCTCGAGTCTCCGTCGTAGTAGGGCACGCAGGCCGAAAGAGTCAAACCGAGAAACGCAAGGAGCAGCAGTCGTCGATACATGGCGGCCTCCTGGACCGCGAATGGGCCACATCAGCGACGCTGATGGGCGGCAGTCATATTTGGGTGACTGACGAATATTCAGACAGCAAAATCGGAATCTGGTGCGATATGGCAACAACTGGAAACATGTCCCTCGTCGCCCTCTTCCGGTGCGCGACAGCACCACAAGCAAGCACAAATCCGCCCTCGCCCCTCCTTCCCCAACACCTGCCGTCTCTGGCCCGGGCCTTTGCCGGAGTTGGCACGTCTCTCGCTTTAACAAACCCGTGCAGGAGTCATCACAGGTTCGCGGCACCACAATTTGCAATGGCTGACTAGGGTTCCGGCTCGCTTCTGGCGAGTGGCTGGTCCGAGAGTTGGCGACCTCCAGTTGAGGTTACACGGCGGGACAAAAGCCCGGGAGACAAGCCACCGTTCGCGGTGCCGCGTTGCTCCTGTCCGCCCTTGATCAACTGGAGAACCACCATGCTCAAGCTTCGTCTGTCCGCCTTGCTCCTCGCCGCCCTCTCGGCCCTCGTGAGCTTTTCATCCGCTGCCGCACAAAAAGACCACTTCAGCGTCTGCTGGACCATTTACGCCGGCTGGATGCCCTGGGAATACGCCGGCAGCCAAGGCATCGTCGACAAATGGGCAAAAAAGTACGGCATCAAGATCGATGTCGTGCAGCTCAACGATTACGTTGAATCCATCAATCAGTACACCGCCGGTCAGTTCGACGGCTGCACCATGACCAATATGGACGCCCTGACCATTCCCGCGGCCGGTGGCGTGGACAGCACCGCGCTGATCGTCAGCGATTTCTCCAACGGCAACGACGGCATCGTCCTCAAGGGCGAGGGCAAGAAAGTGGCCGATCTCAAGGGCATGGACGTCAACCTGGTGGAACTGTCAGTGTCCCATTACCTGCTGGCCCGCGCCCTGGACTCCGTCGGCCTCGCCGAAAAAGACCTGAAAGTCGTCAACACCTCCGACGCCGACATCTCCGCCGCGTTCAACACCGATCAGGTCAAGGCCGTCACCACCTGGAACCCGATGCTCTCGGACATCAAGGCCCAGCCAGGCGTCAGTGAAGTGTTCAACTCCAGCCAGATTCCCGGCGAGATCATGGACATGATGGTGGTCAATACCCAGACCTTGCAGGACAACCCGGCCCTGGGCAAAGCGTTGACCGGCGCCTGGTTTGAAGTGGTGGCGCTGATGAATGCGAAAAACGCAGCCAGCCAGGCCGCGTTGGAACACATGGCCAAAGCCTCGGGCACCGACCTCAAAGGTTTCCAGGCGCAACTGGACACCACCAAGTTGTTCGCCACCCCCAAAGAAGCGCTCAACTTCGCCACCAGCGAACAACTGCCCGCCACCATGGGCAAGGTGGCCGAGTTCTCCTTTCAGCACGGCTTGTTGGGCGAAGGCGCCAAGGACACGAACGCGGTCGGCATGACGTTCGCCAATGGCGTGACCCGCGGCGACAAGGCCAACCTCAAGCTGCGCTTTGACCCGACCTACGTACAGCTGGCCGCCGACGCCAAGCTGTAAACCGGAGGACCTGGCATGCGCCTGATCAACCGCTACCCGGATCGCCCCAGCCGCTTGTTGCTGGTGATCCTGCCTTTCGCGCTGGTGTTGTTCGCCTACTTCATGGGCTCGGCCGAACGGTTGACGGACAATCCCAACGACAAACTGCTACCCAGCGCCGTGCAAATGGCCGATGCGGTCAAGCGCCTGGCCTTCACCGCTGACGCCCGCAGCGGCGAGTACCTGCTCTGGCAAGACACCGGCTCAAGCCTGCGCCGGTTAGTCATCGGCCTGGGCATCAGTGCCCTGGCCGGGCTGTGCCTGGGCATGGCCGCCGGCACGTTGCCGCTATTGGGCGCGCCGTTATCGCCGCTGCTCACCGTGGTGTCGATGGTGCCGCCGCTGGCTATCCTGCCGATCCTGTTCATCGTCTTCGGGCTGGGAGAGTTGTCCAAAGTGATGCTGATCGTGATTGGCATCACCCCGAGCCTGGCCCGGGACCTGGAACAGCGCGCCCGGGAAATCCCCTCCGAGCTGCTGATCAAGGCCCAGACCCTCGGCGCCTCGACCTGGACCCTGATGCTGCGGGTGGTGCTGCCGCAATTACTGCCGCGCCTGTTGATTTCCCTGCGACTGATGCTCGGTTCGGCCTGGCTGTTTCTGATCGCCGCCGAAGCCATCGCCTCCACCGATGGGCTGGGCTATCGGATTTTCCTGGTGCGCCGTTACCTGGCGATGGACGTGATCTTGCCGTACGTGGTGTGGATCACCCTGCTCGCCTGGCTGATGGACTGGGGCCTCAAGCGCCTGACCCGGCAGGCGTTCCCCTGGTATGAGGGGGCGAAGGCATGAGCTTCATTACGGTGAACAACGTCTGGCAACAGTACGGCGACCAGGTGGTACTGGAGCGCTTGAACCTGAACGTCGCCGAGGGTGAGTTCTGCACATTGGTGGGGGCCTCGGGTTGCGGCAAGTCGACCTTCCTGCGATTGCTACTGGGCCAGGAGTGCGCCAGTCGTGGACAGATTCTCCTGGACGACGCCCCCTTGTCCGGCGAGCCGGATATGAGCCGGGGCGTGGTGTTCCAGCGCTACTCGGTGTTCCCGCACCTGAGCGTGCTGGACAACGTCGCCCTGGGCCTGGAGTTGCCGCGCTCGCCGCTGCTGGGCCGTCTGTTCGGCAGCGCCAAGCGCCAGGCCCGGGAAGAAGCCGCACAGTTGCTGGACAAGGTCGGACTCGGCCATGCGCGGGATAAATACCCGGCGCAACTGTCCGGGGGGATGCAGCAGCGACTGGCCATCGCCCAGGCACTGATCATGAAGCCGCGCGTCCTGCTGCTGGACGAACCCTTCGGCGCCCTCGACCCGGGCATTCGCAAGGACATGCATGCCTTGTTGCTGGAGCTGTGGCGCGAAACCCGGCTGACCGTGTTCATGGTCACCCATGACCTGAGCGAAGGTTTCAGCCTCGGCACGCGCCTGCTGGTGTTCGACAAAGTCCGTGTCGATCCCCACGCCCCTGGCGCCTATGGCGCACGCATCACCTACGACATTCCATTGAACAGCGACCGCCGCACCGCCCGTGCCGCCGTCGACGCCCTGCCCGCCGAACTGGCCGGCACATTGCGTATCGCTTGAAAGGAGTTTTTCCATGACCGATTCGACCCGCTTGTTTACACCCTTCGCCGAAGAACTGCTGCCCGGCGGCGGCCACCGTTCGTTCGTGCTCAAGCGCGGCCAACTGCTGCGCCTGACCGATCTGCGCGGCGGGGCCAATGTGAGCCTGACGCTACTCAATGCCAACGAGAAAACCGAACGCCTGAACCTGCCTGACAGCCTCAAATGCCAACACACCGCCAAACTCACCGCCGGCCACTGCCTCTACTCGGACATGGGCCGGGTACTGGCGGCAATCACCGCCGACACCTGCGGCTGGAGCGACAGCCTGGGCGGTGTGCTCTGCGCCGAGGAAGTCGCGCAAAAGTACGGTCAGGGGCGCTATCAGGAACTGCGCAACGGCTTCTTTCGCAACGGCACCGACAACCTGTTGGTGGAACTGGGCAAATGGGGTCTGGGCCTATCCGACCTGTTGATGACCCTCAACCTGTTCAGCCGGGTCAACGTCGATGAGGCCGGCCACTTTCACTTCGTCGAAGGCCATTCCAAGGCCGGCGACTACATCGAGCTGTACGCACCGATGGACACCCTGGTGGTGCTGACCGCGCTGCAACACCCGATGGACCCGAACCCGCAATACGCCCCGCAACCGCTCAAGCTCAGCTGGATGAACGCCGATGCCAGCGTCGCCGAGCACTGCCGCCTTTCGCGCCCGGAAAACCAGCGCGGCTTCATCAACACCGACCGCCTGTTCGCCTGAGGATCGCTGCCATGTCACTCGCCATCGCCACCGCACACAAACAACCCGATACCGCCGTCTACCGTGCCACGATTCCCGCCGGGGAACCCTGGCTGGTGGAGGTCAAGGCAGGCCAGACCCTACGCATCCTCGACCTGGAAGGTAACCAGGCAGTCGATACGCTGTTCTACAGCCTGGCCAACCCCAAGGAGCGCTACGACGTGCAGCGCACCCTGCGCCGGCAAAACAGCGTTTATTTGAGCACCGGCAGCGTGCTGTATTCCAACCTCGGCCACCCGATGCTGACCATCGTCGAGGACACCTGTGGACGCCACGACACCCTCGGCGGCGCTTGCGCCCAGGAAAGCAACACCGTGCGCTACGCCCTGGAAAAACGCTACATGCACAGTTGCCGTGACAATTATCTGCGGGCCTGCGCCCACGATGGTCGCCTGGGCAAGGGCGATATCGGGCCGAACATCAACTTTTTCATGAACGTGCCGGTCACCGCCGACGGCGGCCTGACCTTCGAAGACGGGATCTCGGCGCCAGGCAAATACGTCGACCTGCGGGCCGAGATGGATGTGATCGTGCTGATCTCCAACTGCCCGCAACTGAATAACCCCTGCAACGCCTACAACCCCACGCCAGCGGAGCTTTTGATATGGAACTGAAACTCACCTGCCTGCGTCGCTGGCTGTTCACGCTGTGCCAGAGCCGATCGGGGCAATGCATCAAACAGCACTGACACCCACAACCTCATGTGGGAGCGGGCTTGCTCGCGAAAGCGGTACGACAGTGACATTGATGTTGACTGACTCACCGATTTCGCGAGCAAACCCGCCCCCACAGGGGTCAGCGGTGTTTGTAAGATTGATTATTTCGCTCACGGGGACGACCCCGGTGGCCATCGACAACTGCGGGACGGCCCGCATCCCAGTTCAGGCAGCACGCATGCCTGAGGGGGCAATGCCATGTTCGAAAAAATCCTGATCGCCAACCGTGGAGCCATCGCTTGCCGCATCCTGCGGACCTTGGGCGAACTGAAGGTCCAAGGCGTGGCGGTGTATTCCCAAGCCGATGCCGCCAGCCTGCATATCTTGCAGGCCGACGAAGCCCACAGCCTGGGCGAAGGCGCGGCGGCCAATACGTATCTGGCGGTGGACAAGCTTCTGGCGATTGCCAAAAGCAGCGGCGCGACAGCGATTCATCCCGGCTACGGCTTCCTCTCGGAAAACGCAGCCTTCGCCGAAGCCTGCGAAGCTGCCGGTATCGCCTTCATTGGTCCGACACCAGAACAACTGCGTGTGTTCGGCCTCAAGCACACCGCCCGCGACCTGGCGCGACAGCACGGCGTGCCTCTGCTCAAAGGCACCGAACTGCTCGACAGCCTCGACGCCGCACTGTTGGCCGGCACCCGGATCGGTTATCCGGTCATGCTCAAAAGTACCGCCGGCGGCGGCGGAATCGGCATGCGCGTGTGCCGCAGTGCCGCCGAACTGAGCGAATCCTTCGAATCGGTCAAGCGCCTGGGCCAGAACAACTTCAGCGACGCCGGAGTGTTCATCGAGAAATACATCGAGAAGGCCCGGCACCTGGAGGTCCAGGTGTTCGGCGACGGCCAGGGCCAGGTGATCGCCCTGGGCGTGCGCGACTGCTCGGTGCAGCGACGCAACCAGAAAGTCATCGAGGAAACGCCGGCCCCCAACCTGCCCGAAGGCATGGCCGACGAACTCTGCGCAGCGGCGATCCAACTGGCCCAGGCCGTGAACTACCGCAGCGCCGGCACCGTGGAGTTCGTCTTCGACAGCGATGCGGGGCGCTTCTATTTCCTGGAAGTGAACACCCGCCTGCAAGTGGAGCACGGTGTCACCGAGCAGGTGTGGGGCGTGGACCTGGTGCGTTGGATGGTGCAACTGGCAGCCGGAGACCTGCCACCACTGAAAGCGTTGAGCGAGGGTTTAAAAGCCGAGGGCCACGCGATCCAGGCTCGCTTGTATGCCGAGGATCCAGGTCGGGACTTCCAGCCAAGCCCGGGGCTACTGACCGCCGTGAAATTCCCCGAGGCCGACGGCAAACAGCTACGCATCGACACCTGGGTCGAGGCTGGTTGCCAGATCCCGCCCTACTTCGACCCGATGATCGCCAAGGTCATTCGCTGGGCTCCAACCCGCGAGCAGGCCCGCCTGGGCTTGCACCAAGCGCTGGACGAAAGCCAGCTGTACGGCGTCGAAACCAATCGCGACTACCTGCAACAGATTCTCCTCGATGCACCGTTTGCCAACGGCCAGCCCTGGACCCGCTGCCTGGAGACGTTGGTCTACCGTGCCAACACCGTTGAAGTGCTCAGCCCCGGCACCCAGACCAGCGTCCAGGACTATCCCGGCCGCCTCGGTTACTGGGCAGTGGGGGTGCCGCCGTCAGGACCGATGGACAGCCGTTCGTTGCGCCTGGGCAATCGCCTGCTGGGCAATGAAGAAGGTGCGGCGGCATTGGAAATCACCATGAACGGGCCACTGCTGCGTTTCAACTGCGATGCCCGGGTGGCGGTGACCGGTGCGGTGATTGCCCTCACACTCGACGGTGAAGCCGTACCGATGAACACGCCGTTGTCGATCACTGCCGGCTCCACCCTCGCCATCGGCAACATTTCCGGTGCCGGGGCGCGCAGCTACCTGTGCCTGCAGGGTGGCGTACAAGTGCCGGATTACCTGGGCAGCAAAAGCACCTTTACCCTCGGTCAGTTCGGCGGCCATGGCGGACGGGCGTTGTGTACCGGCGACGTGTTGCATCTGGTGCCGCTGGATGAGCAAGCGACGCTGCCGCCAACGAGCGCACCGATCCTGGAACTGCCGAGCGTGCGCCAGATCCGCGTGATCTACGGCCCGCACGGCGCGCCCGAATATTTCACCGAGCGCTACATCCAGACGTTCTTCGACACCGCCTGGGAAGTGCACTTCAACTCCAGCCGCACCGGCGTCCGACTGATCGGGCCGAAACCTGAATGGGTTCGCGCCGACGGTGGCGAGGCCGGGCTGCACCCTTCCAATATCCATGACAACCCCTACGCCATCGGCGCCGTGGACTTCACCGGCGACATGCCGGTCATCCTCGGCCCCGACGGCCCGAGCCTGGGCGGTTTTGTCTGTCCGGTGACGGTGATCGAAGCGGATCTCTGGCAGTTGGGGCAACTCAAGGCGGGGGACAAGGTGCGATTCGTGCCGGTGGATATATCGACCGCGCGCTCACTGGCCCTGAAATGGGCTCCCTGTGGGGGCGAGCTTGCTCGCGATAGCGGTCTGTCGGATACATCAATGCTGAATGTGCCATCGCCTTCGCGAGCAAGCTCGCTCCCACAGGGGATCGTGTCGCCTGTGGTGTTGGATATCGGGCAGGACGATACCCGCCTGGTCGCTCGCTTGGCTGGCGACACTCATCTGTTGCTGGAAATCGGCGCCCCCGAACTGGACCTGGTGCTGCGCTTTCGCGCCCATGCCTTGATGCAGGCGTTGGAACACAAACAATTGCACGGGGTGATCGACCTGACGCCGGGCATTCGTTCGCTTCAAGTGCACTATCAACCCGAACAACTGCCCCTGGCCGATCTACTGAGCCTCGTCGCCGGTGAGTGGGACGCCGTGTGCGCCGCGCAGGACTTGCAAGTGCCGTCGCGCATCGTTCACCTGCCGCTGTCCTGGGATGACCCGGCCTGTCAGCTGGCCATCGAGAAATACATGACCACGGTGCGCAAGGACGCGCCCTGGTGCCCGAGCAACCTGGAGTTCATTCGACGCATCAACGACCTGCCCAACCTCGACGAAGTGCAACGCACAGTGTTTGACGCCAGCTATCTGGTGATGGGCCTGGGGGACGTCTACCTCGGCGCACCGGTCGCCACACCGCTCGACCCACGCCATCGACTGGTGACCACCAAATACAACCCGGCCCGGACCTGGACCGCGGAAAACTCGGTGGGCATCGGCGGCGCCTACCTGTGCGTGTACGGCATGGAAGGGCCGGGCGGCTATCAGTTCGTCGGGCGCACGTTGCAGATGTGGAATCGTTATCGGGACGTCGCCGCATTCGACGGCAAGCCCTGGTTGCTGCGGTTCTTCGATCAGATCCGCTTCTACCCGGTCAGCGCCGATGAGCTGCTGAACATCCGCCGCGAATTCCCCCTGGGCCGCTTCGACCTGAAGATCGAGCACAGCCAGCTCAACCTCGCCGACTACCAGCGTTTCCTGCTGCAGGAAGCTGACAGCATCGCCGCGTTCCGCCGCCAGCAACAAGGTGCCTTCGATGCCGAGCGCGAGCGTTGGATCGCCAGTGGCCAGGCGCACTTTGACAGTGAAGAACCGACCATCACGCCGAGCGAAGATTCGCTGTTGACCGAAGGTCAACTGAGCGTCGACAGCCACATCGCCGGTAACCTCTGGCAGGTCCAGGTGCAGGTTGGCGCTCGGGTCGCCGTCGGCGATGTGCTGGTCATCCTGGAGTCGATGAAGATGGAAATCCCGCTGCTTGCGCCCTCGGCCGGCGTGGTGCGCGAGGTGCGCGTCCAGGCCGGTTCGGCGGTGCGCGCCGGACAGCGCGTCGTGGTGCTGGAACGTGACTGAACTCAATCAAAGGATTAAGACCATGAACCTTTCGCTTCGCTTGGACGACCTGCGCGATGCCTATCGCAGCGGCGAACTGACGCCGCGCAAATTGCTGTTGGAACTGCGCCAAAAAGCCGCGGCGCTGAACCCGGACTATCACGTGTTCATCCACCTGCTGACGGTCGAGGAACTGGAGCCCTACCTGGCCGCATTGGAAAGCCGCGACCTGGAGAGCCTGCCGCTGTATGGGGTGCCGTTTGCCATCAAGGACAACATCGACCTGGCCGGCATTCCGACCACGGCAGCCTGCCCGGCGTTTGCCTATGTGCCGCCGCGCTCGGCGACCATTGTCGAGCAGTTGCTGGCACTGGGCGCGATCCCTCTGGGCAAGACCAACCTCGACCAGTTCGCCACCGGGCTCAATGGCACCCGCTCGCCCTACGGCGCCTGCCGCAACAGCGTGTTGCCCGACTATCCGGCAGGCGGTTCGAGCGCCGGCTCGTCGCTGGCCGTAGCCCTGGGCCTGGCAAGTTTTGCCTTGGGCACCGATACCGCCGGCTCCGGTCGGGTGCCCGCCGCGCTGAACAACCTGGTGGGATTGAAAGCCACCCTGGGATTGATCTCCACGGCGGGCGTGGTCCCGGCCTGTCGCACACTGGACTGCGTCACCACCTTCACGGCGACGGCCAGGGAAGCCAGCCAGCTATTGGCGCTGACAGCCCGCCCAGACCCGCGTGACGACTACAGCCGCCACAACCCGCAGTGGAACGATGGCTCTGCGTTCGGCGTGCCTCGGCGCTTTCGTTTCGGTGTGCCGCGCCAGCAAGACCTGGCGTTTTTCGGTTGCCCTGAAGGTCCGCAACTGTTTCAGGAAGCCGTCAAACGACTCGAACGCCTGGGCGGCGAAGCCGTGGAACTGGACCTGTCGCCGTTCCTGGAAGCCGCACGGCTGCTTTATGAAGGTCCGTGGGTAGCCGAGCGCTACAGCGTCGCCGGCCCATTGATGGAGCGCGAGCCCGACGCCGTGCTGCCCGTCATTCGTGCCGTGCTGGCGAAAGCGCCTACGGTAGATGGCGTACAGACCTTCCGCGCCCGGTACCGTCTGCAAGCGCTCAAAGCCCAATGCGACCGAGCCATGGACGCGCTTGACTGCGTACTCACACCGACCATCGGCCGGCCAGTGACCCTCGCCGAACTGGCCGCCGAACCGGTACTGCGCAACTCGGAACTGGGTTATTACACCAATTTCATGAACCTGCTGGACTACGCCGCCGTCGCCGTCCCCAGCGCGTTCATGGCCAACGGCTTGCCCTGGGGCGTGACGCTGTTCGGTCGAGCCTTCACCGATCAGTACCTCTTGAGCCTGGCCGATGCCTTGCAGCGTCAACAGGACAAGACGTTGCCCGTTGCCGTCCACCCGGCGCGCCACGACCGGGCGCGGCTGGTCGTGTGCGGCGCACACCTGGACGGGTTGGCGCTGAACTGGCAGCTCAGGCAACGCGGCGCCCGGCTGATCGAGGCCACCCAAAGCTCGCCAGACTACCGCCTGCATGCCTTGCCCGGCGGCCCACCCTCGCGCCCCGGCATGGTTCGGGTTCGTGAAGGCGGCGTGGCGATCGAGGTCGAAGTCTGGGAGCTGCCGAGCAGTGAACTGGGCTCGTTCCTGACTGGCATTCCCGCCCCGTTGGGACTGGGCAAGGTGCAACTGGCCGATGGGCGCTGGGAAAACGGATTCATCTGTGAGTCGTATGGTTTGGAGGGCGCTCAGGACATCAGCCATCTGGGGGGATGGCGGGCTTATCTAACTACCCTTGAGTAAACAGTACCTGTGGCGAGGGGATTTATCCCCTCGCCACAATCTTGCAAACCGGCAAAATCGACTGTCTTTTCCCACAAGGCCACTAAACTGACTTCATTGGGTCTGCGCCAAGGGAATCGCCATGTCGCTCCGTTCGCCGTTGTATTCCCTGTGCAAGCCGCTGCTGGCGGTGGTGGCGCTGCTCGGTACTGGCTTCCTGATCATTACGTTGCTGGGCTATTACGCAGCCCAGGCCTCGATACGCGAGCACATTCTCAGGACGCTGTACCTGAACCTGCTGATCGGCGTGCTCGTGACACTGGCGGTCCTGACCATTGTTTATCGGCTGATCAACGACTACCAGCAACGCATCGACGCCCAGGCCACCCTCGACAGCCTGACCGAATTGCCAAACCGCCGTGGCTTCGATCTGCTGGCCGTGCAAGCCCTGCACGAAGCCCAGCGTGAGCCCAGACCCTTGACGGCGCTGCTGGTGGAACTGGACGACTTCAAGCGACTGGACACCACTCACGGTCATATCGCCACCGATCAACTGTTGACCGGGTTCGCCCGCAGCCTGACTGAGAGCCTGCGGCATTCAGACATCGTCTGTCGCTGGAGCACCGATGCCTTTGTCGTCCTGCTCAAGAACACCGATGGACAGACCGGTCTGAAAATCGCTGAGAAAATTCGTCAGCACATGGAAAAACAGCGCTATTTCTGCAGCGGGAAACAATTGCTGGTCACGGTCAGCATCGGACTGACCACGGTGCAGGACGAAGACACCTTGCACAGCCTGCTGTCCCGGACCGATCATGCACTGCAACGCGCCCGGCAAACCGGCCGCAATCGAACCTGTGTGGAAATGCCTCACTCCAGTTATGAATAAACCCGATCTTTGCCCTGCCTGCGGTGGCAGCAACGACTGCTCGCTGGCCGATCCGAGAACCGTCGATCGGGCCTGCTGGTGTTTTGGCGTAAGCATCGACCCGGCCGTGCTCGAAGCGCTGCCGGCAGAGCTGCGTGATCAATCCTGCCTGTGCCCACGCTGTGCACAGGTTGAAGCCCAACTGCACGCCAAGCCCCGGCCGATCGCGTAAGATGCGCGCCCTCTTCCTGGCCTGAACTGCCCCATGCGCGTTGACCGCTTTCTCAGCAATCTACCCCGATTCAATCGCCAGCAGGCCCGCCTGTTACTGGTGGCGGGCCGGGTGCGGATCGACGGCCAGACCGTCACCGACCCGCACGCCCAGGTGCGTGAGTTCAGTCGTGTTGAAGTCGATGACGAGGTGCTGCAGGCGGGCCGACCTCCACGGTATTTCATGCTGCACAAGCCACCCGGCTGCGTCAGCGCCACCCGCGATCCGCAACACCCGACCGTGCTCGATTGGCTCGATGAACCTGACAAGGACGACCTGCACATCGCCGGGCGCCTGGACTTCAATACCACCGGCCTGATGCTGATCACCAATGACGGCAGTTGGTCGCGCCGCCTGACCCAACCGCAGACCAAGCTGCCCAAGGTCTATTACGTCGAAACCGAACAGCCGATCACCGCCGAGTACGCCGACACCTTCGCGCGGGGTCTGTATTTCGCCTTCGAAGACCTCACCACCCAACCGGCAGGGTTGACGCTGCTGGGGCCGACCACGGCGCGCCTGAGCATCGTCGAAGGGCGTTATCACCAGGTCAAGCGCATGTTCGGCCACTTCGACAATAAGGTGTTGCGCCTGCACCGCGAACGCATGGGCCCCCTGGTGCTGGACCCTGCTCTCGAACCGGGCCAGTACCGCGCCCTGGGCGCTGACGAGATCAGCCTGATCTGAGCCCATTACCGTCGGGCAGAAGTGTCGAACAATTTTCCAAGCGGTACTTGCACAACGGTCGTCCCCCTGCTTGAATCAAACCGTCGGCCGAAATGTGACCGATGAGTCACAACATACTTCCAAGAAACTTTTTGCCGGCCAGAGCCCCCAGGCTCCGCCGTATCCCTCCCGGCAAACTGCCCGCCTACAACAACACCCGTCGACCGCTTCAGTGGATCGACATGGGCCTTATCTTCCAGGCGTATGCCTACCTGTCACATTGCCCGTGCAATCTCATTGCGCGCATACCCGCTTGCCAGGAGTCTTATGACATGAGGCCAGAAATCGCTGTGCTGGATATACAAGGTCAGTATCGGGTTTACACGGAGTTCTATCGCGCAGACGCCGCACAAAAGACCATCATCATGGTCAACGGCTCGATGGCCACGACTGCGTCGTTTGCACAGACCGTCAAAAGCCTCCATCCGCAATTCAACGTTGTGTTGTACGACCAGCCCTATGCGGGTAAGTCAAAAGCGCACAACCGGCATGAAAGAATGCTCACCAAGGAGATCGAAGGGCAGATTCTCCTGGAACTGATCGACCACTTTGCCGCCGAGCATGTGCTGTCCTTTTCCTGGGGCGGCGCCGCCACGTTGAGCGCCCTGGCCCAGCGCCCACAGCGGATTGAAAAAGCGGTGATCAGTTCGTTCTCGCCGGTGCTCAACGCACCGATGCGCGACTACCTGGAGCGTGGCGTGGATTACCTGAGCAACCTGGACCGCGACCGGGTCGGCCACCTGGTCAACAGCACCATCGGCAAGCATTTGCCGCCGCTGTTCAAGCGTTTCAACTATCGCCATGTCAGCAGCCTGGCCGAGCATGAGTACGGCCAGATGCATTTCCACATCACTGACGTGCTCCAGAGCGACCCGCAGTGCTACGTCAACGCGGCGAGAAAAATCAACGTGCCGGTACTGTTCCTCAACGGCGAATGGGATGAATACACCTCGGCCGACGACGCCAGGCTTTTTGCCAACCATGTCCGGCACAGTACGTTCAGCACGGTGCAAGCCACCGGGCATTTCCTGGACATGGAACACAAGGCCGCCTGCCGCGACAGCCGCAACGCCGTGATGAACTTCCTCACGCCGACACACCGCGAAAGCCGTCCGCGCTACAGCTTCGTGCAGGACTACCATGCACTGGCAATCTGAAACGAGTCCTCGCGAGCAAGCCCCGCCCCGCGCCAACAAAACGGGGTTTGCCCGCGAAAGACCGCTTTGATCCAAGGCCTGCGTAGACGAGCGCACGCGCATCAGGCAAAGAAAAACTTCAAATCCCCGCCCACATCTGGTACAAAGTCAGCCGCTCTGAGCGGGTGTCGTATAATGGCATTACTCCAGCTTCCCAAGCTGATAACGAGGGTTCGATTCCCTTCACCCGCTCCACATTTACTTTCCCTGGATATCCAAGTCCGGGAATGCCTGCAACCCAAAGCGCTGAACCTGTTTTTCCTCAAGCGCACACGCCAGTGACATGAGATGGCCTGAATAAGGCTTCTGCGGTGCGCGCCCCAGCTTGGCGCACGTCTCCAGGTAGTCAGTCACCGCCTCCTTGAACGCCGCTCGAAGCTCGCTGACAGATTCGCCGTGAAACCCGACGACATCCTTGATCCCCGCGATATGGCCTACAAGCAGACCGTCCTCGTCACTGTAGTCAATCCGAGCGGCGTAGCCTTGATAATTCATAACGTTCACGGGGTCACTCCTGTGGATAGCAGACACCTTCCGCTTGGCTTGTAGGCAGAATCCGAGAACTGCACATCACAACACCGGCTGGTTGTTATCAATTGATCGGCCCGGGGCCTCTCGCAAATAAACCTGTGGGAGCGGTGCAAATGTAAGCAGAATTTTCAACGCGTCATTGCTGTCTCACCAGACAGGTGAATCCCATTAAGGAACACGGCAATGAACTTCGCAAAAATCGCACAGAAGCTGGCTCTATGGGCGGGAAGCCCGAAGACGTTCTTGGGCGCCATTGTATTACTGGCGCTTTGGGCGATCAGCGGCCCCTTTTTCCAGTTCAACGACACCTGGCAGCTGATCATCAACACGTCGACGACGATCATCACCTTCCTGATGGTATTTCTGATTCAGAACACGCAGAACCGCGACACAGACATCTTGCACCTGAAGATCGATGAGTTGTTGCGAGCCACGGCGGAGGCGCAGAACGCGATGCTCGGTCTCGAATCGCTGGACCTCAAGCAACTGGAGGCATTGAGGAAGCACTACCAGACGATGGGCCAGGGCGAGGTCAAGAACCTTGAAGGCCTTGAGCAAAAAAGCAACGTTGACCTGAATCAGTGCTGATACGAAGACGCGAGGGGCGTGATGCCCCTCGCGTCTTCCCGGCCACCGTCAAGGCAATGGATGTCGCCCTCACGTCAAAAGGTGCAGCGGCTCAGCGGCTGGCTTGCAGCGCCCTGGCCATCTCCAGATGGGTTTGCAACTTGGGCAGGGTCTCATCGGCGAAGGCCTTGATCTCAGGCACTTCGGTGGTCTGGGCCTGCTCCTGGATCTGGGTAATGGCCTCCTCCGTGGCCTTGACCTGGCTGGCGGCATAGGCGGCCTCGAACGACTCACCCTCCTGCACCTGCGGCATCAGGGTCTTGGCCTTGTCAGCCATTTCCTCCCGAGGCGCGACGGGCAAGTCGAGCTTCTTCGCGATCTTCGCCAGGTGTTGGTTGGCGGTAGTACGGTCGTTGATCACCATGATGGTGTAGTCCTTGACCTCCCTGGACTCAGCCTTGCCATGGGCCATGCGGCTGGCCTCGATGTCGGCCATGCCCTTGGCGGAAGCGTCGTTGATGAATTCGGCAGGCGATTGGGCCCAGGCACTGTTGGCACCCAGGCCCATCAACACGACGAGGCTGGTGGTGCGAAAAAAGGTGGCCATCCGGTTCATGGTCGCGCCCTCCTCAATTGAACATTCGGCAGCGGCCCCACCACGGGACCTGCCAGGGTTTCGAAAGGCAAAAGGGCTGAAAAGTTTGATTCAAGTGCCTCGCCGCGACGAACGGCGACCTACGCTCAGTGGCTGAATGCCCGATGGTTCTGACGCTTGGCGGCGTACATCGCCTCGTCGGCATGACGGAACAGCGCCACATCTTCGACCCCATGGTCGGGAAAACAAGCGACCCCGATGCTCGGCTCGATGCTCAGGCAATAGCCGTCCAGCCGCAGCGGCTGACTCAGCACCTGGCGGATTTTTTCCTGCACGCGGTGAGCATCGTCCAACGCTTGGATGCTATGAAGCAGCACCACGAACTCGTCCCCGCCGATGCGCGCCACGGTGTCGACATCCCGTATACAGCCCTTGAGACGGCTGGCCACCGCTTGCAACAACAGGTCGCCTACACCGTGGCCGTAGGTGTCGTTGATCTGTTTGAAGCGATCGAGGTCGATGTACAGCAAGGCCATGCGCCCCGACACGGCACGGGCGCTGGCCAGTGCAGCCTTGAACCGGTCACGCAGCAATTCACGGTTGGGCACCTGGGTCAACTGATCGTATTGCGCCATGTGCTGCAACCGGGCATGCAATTGCTGGCGTTCGATGGCGATGGTGATTTGAGCGCAGACGTATTGCAGCAGGTCCTTGTCCTGCTCGGTGTAGCGCTCGTTGTCCGGGGCACTCTTGACGATCAGCGCCCCGATCGTGCCGTTCTGCGAGTTCAACGGCACACCGAGCCAACAGGGCGCGCCCGGCTGCGCCACGAGGTCGCAGAACCCCGACGGCAGTGAGCTGCAACCGGGCGTCAACAGGATCGGCTGGCCGCTGCGGATCACCTCGGCGCACAAACGCCCGGTCATCGTGCCGGGAAGCTCGGGCTGCTGCTCCAGGTCGTCGACGTGATAGGCGAAGTTCAACTGCGCGCATTGCTCGTCGTACAGCGCCACCGAAAAATTCAACGCCGGCAGCCATTCGCCGATGATCTGGTGGACGCGCTTGAACAGCGCCAACAGGTCCGCCGCCGCATGGGCGGCCTCGGAAATCGCATACAACGCCGCCTGGCGCGACTCTGCCAGCTTGCGCTCGGTGATGTCGCGCGCCACGGCGATCCGCAATTGGTCCACCGGCGACCAGCGCGCCGACCAGAGGATGTGCACCACCCGGCCATCCTTGTGCAGGTAGCGGTTCTCGAAATTGAGCTTGGGCTCCCCGTTCATGATCTCCCGCGCGGCCTCGAGGGTACGCTGGCGATCGGCGGGGTGCACGAGGTCGATCATCGCCTGCCCCATCAATTCCTGCGGGGTATAGCCGAAAATGCGCTCGCAGGCAGCACTGACAAACACGAAGCGCCCCTGGCCATCGACCGCGCACACGGCGTCCAGCATCAGGTCGATGTAACTGGCCAGCGGCGTGTGGCTTCGGGTGTCCATGGTGCTGGAGTCATCCGGGTGAGTGCAGCGGTAAAGGGGCGAAAGTCATGATGAGGATAGCGCAGGTGACCGAGGCGCAAGCCACGCCCCCCCATTAAAGAATAGAGCCCCCCAGCCCGCAGAGCATAACCTGCCGGCACCTCGCACTCGCAAATGGATTTGCCGTCCAGGTTCCTAGGCAAACTCCTACGCAGAAGTCTCCAGTAACACTCAAACATGCCGGAAACGACCGATTCAAAGCCTATGGCCCTGCGCTGTAAAGTCTGGAAACACGGCGACGAAACACGCCACGGACAGCGTCGTGAATCAAGGAATGTGATCGAACCATGAACCAGACTGCACACCCCACCCATCGCTTCACCCACTACCGTAAAGTCATTTCCCTCGCGGATCAGGATTGGCAATGCGCTGAAGCCGGAAAAATCTCAGGGCTCAATGTCGAGGTCAAGACGCCCAATGTCCTGGTCGACCAATATGGCCGTACCCTCCATCACTTCTGCACCACGTCCTACCTGGGGCTGGATTACCACCCGGCCTTGCTGGATGGCGCCATGACCGCCCTGTGGGAAACCGGGACCTTGCGAGTCGCCAACTCCAGGAACCGCTGCAAGCTGGCGATCCTTGCGCAGTACGAGACCCAATTGTCGGAGCTGTTCGGCGCCAGTTGCCTCAGTGCGCTGTCGTGCAGCGCGGCGAGTGCCGGAATCCTGCCGCTGCTGGCCAGCGGTGCCTTCTCGGACAATCGATCGCCCGTCATGGTGTTCGACAAGCTGGCCCATTATTCGATGAATCACATCAAGGCGGCTTGCGCCGATGAAACCCAGGTGCTCACCTGTGCGCACAACGACATGGACTTCATCGAGGACGTGTGCAAGCGCCAGCGCAACGTGGCGTACGTGGCCGACGGTGCCTACAGCATGGGCGGCCTCGCGGACCTGGACAGCCTGATGTACCTCAAGCAACGGTACGGTCTGTTTCTCTACCTGGACGATTCTCATGCGCTGTCGGCCGTCGGGGAGCGCGGCATGGGCCTGGTCCGCTCGCGCCTGCCCGCCTTGGACGAGCGCACCCTGATCGTCGCTTCGCTGGCGAAATCCTTCGGGGCCAGCGGTGGGCTGGCGATGTTCGGCAGCGAACGGCACAAGGCGCTGGTGCAACGCTACGGTGGGCCAAGCAACTGGTCCCAGAGCTTGAACGCGGCAGCCATCGGTGCCGGCATGGCTTCGATTCGCCTGCACCACAGCCGCGAGCTCGGCAGCTTGCAGGAGCGTTTGCAGGCTAATATCCGCCTCTTCGACCGCCTCGTTCGTACCGAACAGCACGGCAGCCCCATGGCGATCCGACTGGTGCCTTGCGGTGAAACCACCCTGGCGAACAGCCTGGCGACCGAACTGGCCGAACGAGGGTACTTCACCTCGGCGGTCTTTTTCCCGGTGGTGCCCCAAGGCAAGGCTGCGATCCGTATTACCCTGCGCGCCGATATGGAGCCAAAGGTGATCAGCGAATTCTGCCAAGGCATCACCCAACTGCTGGCTGCCCACGGACGCGACATCCGCCCATGAAACGAGCCTCCTGATGAACAACCGCACCACCCTGATCGTCACCTGCACGACCGTGTTCCTGGCACAACTGGGCATGAGCATCTATTTGCCGGCCCTGCCTGACATCGCCCAGGCCCTGGGAACCGACGCCTCCCGGGTGTCCTGGGGCCTGGCGGCGTACCTGATCGGCATGGCCCTGCCGATGCTGTGGTGGGGGAGCCTGAGCCAGCGGCTGGGGCGCAAGGTGGTGTTGCTGGCGGCATTGGGGCTCTACGGCCTGAGCAACCTGGCCTTGCCGATGGGCAGCAACGCCGAGGCATTCCTGGCGATGAGGCTGATCCAGGGCATCGGCGCCAGCGGTATCTCGGTGATGGCACGGGTGCTGATTCGCGACAGTTTCAGCGGTGACCTGCTGGCCAAGGCCCTTTCATGGATATCCATCGCCTTCGTGGTGGCCCTCGGCATCGGTCAATACCTGGGCTCGTTGATCCAGGCTGCACTGGGTTGGGAGGCGATTTTCCAAGGGGTGGGCGCCACCAGCCTGGTCATGGCGGCGGCGGTCTCCCGGGCCAGGTTCCCGGTGGTGGCGCCGAGCCAGGACAGCCCATCGGCCTGGCGAATCTACGCCCGGATACTCAGGCACCGTCACTTTTTGCGACCGGCATTGGCCGGCGGGCTGGGTTACGGCGTGATCATTGCCTTCAATACCGCAGCGCCATTGATTCTGCAGGAAGGCTTTGACTGGTCGCCCATCGAATACGGGCTGCTGGGGTGGCCGATCAGCGCGGCGTACCTGCTCGGAGCGCTGACGGTCAATGCTTTCGTGCTGCGTACCGGCCAGCAGCGGATGATGGGCTGGGGCATTGCCCTGGTGTTGGCCGGCAGCACGATCATGTTGGTCAGCAGCCTGGCGCTGAGCCACGTCGCCTTGCTGTTCTGGCTGCCCTATTGCTTTGCGGTGTTCGGCCAGTCGGTCAACTACCCCATCAGCCTGTCCCTGGCCAACCAAGGCTCGCCGGTGGCCGGTGCCTATGCCATGGCGTTGAGCGGTTTCCTGCATCAACTGCTGGCTTCGGTGATCGGTGCCGTGGCCAGCCTGTTGCTGAGCCAACAGGCCTGGCCACTGGCGACGATGTGCGCCTTGCTGGGTGTGGCGGCGATGGCCTGCGTGAGGTCCAGGCCGCCCCAGGGCGATTAGAACGCGCTGCGGAAGATTTCCTCGATCTGGCGCTGGTCCGCCGCTCGGGGGTTGGTCAGGCCGCAGGCGTCTTTCAGCGCATTGGAGGCCAGGACCGGTACGTCATTGAGGCGTACGCCCAATTCACGCAAGCCGGCGGGGATGTCCACGTCCTGGGCCAGGCTGCGGATCGCCGCGATGGCGGCCTGTGCGCCCTCTTCCGGGGTGGCCCTCGGCGCGTCGACGCCCATGGCCCGCCCCACCTCAGCCAGGCGAGCGGCGCACACCGTGGCATTGAAGCTCTGCACATGCGGCAACAGCACCGCGTTGCACACCCCGTGAGGCAAGTCGTAGAAGCCACCCAGTTGGTGGGCCATGGCGTGCACGAAACCCAGCGAAGCGTTGTTGAACGCCATCCCGGCGAGAAACTGTGCGTAGGCCATGTTCTCCCGCGCCGCCAGATCGCTGCCGTCGCGCACGGCCAGGCGCAGGTTGTTGCTGATCAGGGTGACGGCTTTCAGGGCACAGGCATCGGTGATCGGCGTGGCAGCGGTGGACACATACGCCTCGACCGCATGGGTCAGCGCATCCATGCCGGTGGCCGCCGTCAGGCCCTTGGGCATCGCGACCATCAGCGCCGGGTCGTTCACCGACATCAATGGCGTCACGTTGCGATCGACGATCGCCATTTTCACGTGGCGCGTCTCGTCGGTGATGATGCAGAAGCGGGTCATCTCGCTGGCCGTGCCGGCGGTGGTGTTGATGGCGATCAGTGGCAGTTGCGGCTTGCTGGAACGGTCCACGCCTTCATAGTCACGGATCTGCCCGCCGTTGGTGGCGCAAAGGGCAATGCCCTTGGCGCAATCGTGGGGCGAACCTCCGCCGAGCGACACGACGAAGTCGCACCCGCTCTCCTTCAGCAGCCCCAGCCCAAGCTCGACGTTGGCAATGCTTGGATTGGGCTTGGCGCCGTCGAAAATCACCGCATCGACGTCCTGGACTGCCAGCAGCTCAGCCACCTTGCCGGCCACGCCGGCCTTCGCCAACCCAGCGTCGGTGACGATCAAGGCCTTGCGAAAACCGTAGTTGCGAATGGCGGTCATCGCCTCGTCGAGGCAACCCAGGCCCATGATGTTCACGGCTGGAATGAAAAAGGTGCTGCTCATGGGACACGCTCCTGGAAGAGACCGGATCGGTAGGGGTATACAGGATTGACCGATCAGTCACGGCGTTCCTTGATCTGGCTCAAGAGTTTGTCGTGATAAAGTCGCGCCCTGCCTTTGCCACGTTTTGGATGAGCTTCGCGATGACCGATTTCCACGAATACGACGCCCGGCTTGAAGATTGGGCGGCCCTGCAGGCCAGCACCGACTTCAGCGGCCTGCTGTTGGGCAATGGTGCCAGTCGCGCGGTGTGGGACGATTTCGGCTACGACTCACTGTTCGAAAACGCCCGCACCGTCGAGGAAAAGCCCCTGAGCCCGTCGGAGTTGAGTGTGTTCGATGCGATGCAGACGCGCAGCTTCGAGCAGGTGCTCGGCGCGCTCAAGACCACCAGCCGGGTCAACAAGGCCCTGGCCGTCAGCTCCGCCGCCCCGCGCAACCGCTACTATGCGATCAAGGAAGCGCTGATCAATACCGTGCACGCGGTGCACATCCCGTGGCGACTGGTGCAGCCTTCCATGTTGGCGACGCTCAATCAGGCGTTGAGCCACTACCGCACGGTGTTCACCACCAACTACGACCTGCTCAATCACTGGGCGATCCAGCACGCGCCGGGCACCCTCACCGACCTGTTCACGGGCAGCGATCACCATTTCGATCTGAGCCAGGTGAGCACTGACAAACCGCGCATGCTGTACCTGCACGGCGGCCTGCACCTGGTGCGCAACCAGGACGGCATGGCGCGCAGGTTGAGCTCCACCGAAGGCACGTTGCTGGGCAGCTTCGCCATCAACAACACCCTCAAGACCCTCGACGATGTGCCGCTGTTCGTCAATGAAGGCCCGAGCCAGGACAAGCTCAAGACCATCCGCAGCTCCGACTACCTGTCATTCTGCTACGACCAGTTGCTGCATCACGGCGACAACCTGTGCCTGTTCGGCCATGCCCTCGGCGAGCAGGACCGGCACATCGTCGACGCCCTTCGCCTGGCGGCCCCCAAGGTCGTGGCGATCTCGATCTACCCGCGCAGCCAGGCATTCATCCAGCACCAGAAACGCCATTACGCCAACGTGTTCCAGGGATTGGCGGTGGAGCTGCGGTTCTTCGACGCCAAGAGTCATCCCCTGGGCGATCCGAAGCTGGCGGTGCCGGTGGAGGTTTGACCGCCCCCCCATCGTGGCCTAGACGCTGGCGATGCCTGGCGACATGGCTATAACGTGATCGCCGTGCCCAGCAAGGTCAGGAACCCCGCCAGCCAGTTCGGATGTGCCGGCCAGGCCGGAGCGGTCGCCAGGTTGCCCTGGACATGGCCTTGAGTCACCGGAATGTCGATGTAGGTGCCTCCGGCCAGCCGCACTTCCGGGGCGCAGGCCGGGTAAGCACTGCATTCGCGACCTTCGAGGATGCCGGCGGCCGCCAGTAATTGCGCGCCGTGGCAAACCGCCGCGATCGGCTTGCCGGCCAGATCGAAATCCCGCACCAGTTGCAGCACCGTTTCATTCAGGCGCAGGTATTCCGGCGCACGCCCGCCCGGGATCAGCAATGCGTCGTAGTCGGCGGCGGCGACAGTGGCGAAGTCATGGTTGAGGGCAAACAGGTGCCCAGGCTTTTCGCTATAGGTCTGGTCACCTTCGAAATCGTGGATCGCCGTGCGCACCGTCTGCCCGGCGTTCTTGTCCGGGCACACCGCGTGCACGGTATGGCCGACCATCTGCAAGGCCTGGAACGGCACCATCACTTCATAGTCTTCGACGTAATCGCCGACCAGCATCAGGATTTTCTTGGCGGCCATGGTTGAGCTCCTTTGTATGCGAGAAGGGTGAACGCATTAAAGGTAGCCCGGTGGCCCGGCCATGCAGCGCCAACCCGGCATTACCGGACGGGCTGCACGAGGAGAGAGAAATAGGTCTGCTCGCGATGGCGGTGTGTCAGCCCACGGCAATGGGGCTGATGTACCGCTTTCGCGAGCAAGCTCGCTCCCACAGGGGCGGCGTCAGAGGTGTCCATCCGCGCGCAGCAGGGTCTCCAGGCAATGCTCGGTGACGTGATAGAACGCCTTGAGTTCCTGGATCTTGCGCAGCAGTTCGGTCGGATCGATGGGTTCGGCGCGCTTGACCGCCAGGATCATCTTGTTCTTGTTGGTGTGTTCCAGGGAGATGAACTCGAACACCTTGGTTTCATAGCCACAGGCTTCGAGGAACAGCGCCCGCAGGCTGTCGGTGACCATTTCCGCCTGCTGGCCCAGGTGCAGGCCGTATTGCAGCATGGGCTTGAGCAAGGCTGGGCTCTGGATCTGCAGGCGGATCTGTTTGTGGCAGCACGGCGAACACATGATGATCGAGGCGCCGGAGCGAATGCCCATGTGGATCGCGTAGTCGGTGGCGATGTCACAGGCGTGCAAGGCGATCATCACGTCCACCGCGCTCGGCGCGACGCTGCGCACGTCACCGTGCTGGAAGCTCAGGCCCGGATGCTCCAGGCGCGCCGCCGCTTCGTTGCACAGCTTGACCATGTCTTCGCGCAGCTCGACACCGGTGACCACGCCCTCGGCCTGCAAGGTGTTGCGCAGGTAATCGTGGATGGCGAAGGTGAGGTAGCCCTTGCCCGAGCCGAAATCCGAGACCCGCACCGGCTTGTCCAGGGCCAGGGGCGAAGACGTCAGCGCATGGCTGAACACCTCGATGAACTTGTTGATCTGCTTCCACTTGCGCGACATCGCTGGGATCAGCTCGTGCTTGTGGTTGGTCACACCCAGGTCGGCAAGGAACGGCCGGCTCAGGTCGAGGAAGCGGTTCTTCTCGCGGTTGTGCTCGCCGGACGGCACCTCACGCAACTGCTGGGGCTTGCTCCTGAACAGCGAAGGCTTGCCCTTCTTGCTGTATTCCAGCTGCGCCTCGTCGGTGACCGCCAGCAGGTGCGCGTTCTTGAACGACGCCGGCAAGAGCGCAGCAACGGTGTCCACCCCTTCGGCCAACGGGAAGTTCTTGGTGATGTCGCGGGTCTTGTAGCGGTAAACGAAGGACAGGCACGGCTGCTCCTTGACCGTCAGCGGCTTGATGATCAACCGCTGGAGGTCCGCTTCATCCCCGACATGCTTGGCCAGTACCAGTTTGATGAAAGCGTTTTGCGCAAGGCTGGTGCGCAACAGCTCGATGAACTGGGCGTGATGATCCGGCGCGGGACGGGCGGGGGTGGCGGTAACGGACATGAACAAGCGGCCTCGGGGCGGGGCGAAACGGGAGTGGTGGGTATTTTAGGGGGGATGGGGTTCGAGGGCACGGGGAATTGGGAAATTAATGTGGCGAGGGGATTTATCCCCGTTGGGCTGCGCAGCAGCCCTCAAAAAAACAGGCGACCAGATCGCTTGGCGTTCCAGCCGTCGGCTCTTTGGGGGGCTTCGCCCCCAGCGGGAATAAATCCCCTCGCCACAACGATGTTCGACAGCAGATCTTCAGCCCAACACCACCAACCGGTTCGGCAATTCATTGCGCGCCTGGGTCACCGGCACGTGTTCCTTGAGCAAGGTGCCGCAGGCTTCAATGCAGCTCACGAAGCCCTGCAACGTCTGGCCCTGGCGCACCTGCTGGGTGAACGTGGCGACGATGGCGTCCCAATGCTTGTTGTCGAGGCGCTTGGAAATGCCCTCGTCCACCAGGATTTCCACGTAGCGCTCGGCCTCGCAGACGAAGATCAACATGCCCGTGCCGCCCACCGTGTGGTGCAGATTCTGTTCGAGGAACTGCCGGCGCGCCAGGTTGGAGGCGCGCCAATGCCGTACGGAACGGGGGATCAGGTGCGTGGTGATGCGGGGAATGCGAAACACCAGGCACAAGCCGATGAAGCTGAGCCATTGCACCAGCAGTAAACTGTGCATCGCCAGCCAGCCCGTGAGGTAATGCACCACGCCGGGCACCACCAGGGCCAGCAGGCTGGCCCACAGCAGCGGGATGTAGGCATAGTCGTCGGCACGGGCGGCGAGCACCGTGACCAGCTCGGCGTCGGTGTCCTGCTCGACCCGGGCAATGGCCTCGGCCACCTTGCGTTGTTCGTGTTCAGTCAGTAATGCCATGGTTAGAAATGCCCGTTCATTATTATTGTCACCAGCCGCCCGACGAACCGCCGCCTCCAAAACTGCCACCGCCCCCGCTGAAGCCTCCGCCGCCCCCTCCGTCGCTGGAGTCACCGCCGCCAAAACCACCACTGGAACCACTGCTACTGGAACCGCTGGAGCTGCCGATGCTTACGGGCAAGATGCCCAGCACCTGGCACACCATCACGGTGATGATAAACAGCATCACCAGCAGGACGAACAGCCACGGGTGCCGCTGGACGAAATCGCCCTCCTGCTGCTCGTCCGTGCTGTACACCGGCGCCGGTTCATCCAGCGGGCTGCCGCCCAGCACCACCAGCATCGCCGACACGCCGTCGCTGATGCCCTTGTTGAAGTTGCCGGTCTTGAACGCCGGGGTGATCACCTGGTTGATGATCACCGAACTCTGGGCGTCGGTCAGGCGATCTTCCAGACCGTAGCCCACCTCGATGCGCAGTTTACGGTCATCCCGGGCGACGATCAGCAGGGCGCCGTTGTTTTTATCCTTCTGCCCGATGCCCCAGTGGCGCCCGAGCAGATAGCCGAAGTCCTCGATCCTGGCGCCTTGCAGGTCTGGCACCGTGACGACGACCACCTGCTCGCCGGTCGCCTGCTCATGGGACTTGAGCTGCGCATCCAGTTGCTCGCGCACCGCCGGCTCAAGCAACTGGGCGGTGTCCACCACCCGCCCGGTCAGCGCCGGAAACTTCAACTCGGCCTGGGCCGTGACTGCAAACACCCAGAGCAACAGCACCAGGCCAAATTTCAACACGCGCATTGGAACTCCTGTAGGCGCCGGGTACCGATCAGAACTTCACCTGGGGCGCTTTCTCGGCATCGGGGCTGGTGGCCTCGAAGGTCTGGCGGATCGGCAGGTCGCTGTACATCACGCTGTGCCACAGGCGTCCCGGGAAGGTACGGATCTCGGTGTTGTACTGCTGCACCGCCAGGATGAAGTCGCGACGGGCCACGGCGATGCGGTTCTCGGTGCCTTCGAGTTGCGATTGCAGGGCCAGGAAGTTCTGGTTGGCCTTGAGGTCCGGATAACGTTCGGACACCACCATCAGCCGGCTCAATGCCCCGGACAGCTGATCCTGTGCCTGCTGGAACTGCTTGAGTTTTTCCGGGTTGTCCAGGGTGCTTGCATCAACCTGGATCGACGTGGCCTTGGCCCGGGCCTCGACCACGGCGGTGAGGGTTTCCTGTTCATGCTGGGCGTAGCCCTTGACGGTTTCCACCAGGTTGGGGATCAGGTCGGCACGCCGCTGGTACTGGTTCTGCACCTGGCCCCAGGCGGCCTTGGCCTGTTCGTCCAGGGTCGGGATGTTGTTGATGCCGCAACCGGCCAGCAGCGTGGTGAACAGCATCAGCACCAGCACCTGTAAGCCGCTGCGGTGGTTCAGTCGTAGATTCATCGGGTGAAGCTCTCCCTTGCATGACATTAAAAAACGCGGCCACCTATCGCCTCGGCGTCTAGGGCATAATCTGCCGCCGCACTGGATTCAATCAGGGCGATGGGCTAAAAGATGCGCGGTGCGAAACTAAGTTCAGCCCACCGGGCTCGAAAGTGTGCTGTATTTGACCGAACAACAATAGCCGCTCCTCACATTTTGGCTGACCGGCGTGTGCTCACCGCCCTTTAGGCTTGCGAGAAAACTATTCATGAAGAAGCTGTGTTTGCTGGGCCTGTTTGTCACCCTGGCCAGTCAATCCGTAGTAGCCGACAACCTGCCAGCCCCCATAGAGAACAAGGATGCCTTCATCAGCAACCTGATGAAGCAGATGACCCTCGAAGAGAAGATCGGCCAGTTGCGCCTGATCAGCATCGGCCCGGAAATGCCCCGGGAGATGATCCGCAAGGAAATCGCCGCGGGGAACATCGGCGGCACGTTCAACTCCATCACTCGCGATGAAAACCGTCCGATGCAGGACGCGGCCATGCGCAGCCGGTTGAAGATCCCGATGTTCTTCGCCTATGACGTGATCCACGGCCACCGCACCATTTTCCCGATCCCCCTGGCCCTGGCGTCGAGCTGGGACATGGACGCCATCTACCACTCCGGGCGCATCGCCGCCCAGGAAGCCGCTGCCGACAGCCTGGACATCACCTTCGCGCCGATGGTCGACATCTCCCGCGACCCGCGCTGGGGGCGGACGTCCGAAGGCTTTGGCGAAGACACCTACCTGGTGTCGCGCATCGCCGGGGTGATGGTCAAGGCGTTCCAGGGCAACGGCGCCAACGCCGCCGACAGCATCATGGCCAGCGTCAAGCACTTCGCCCTGTACGGCGCCGTGGAAGGCGGCCGGGACTACAACACCGTGGACATGAGCCCGGTGAAAATGTACCAGGACTACCTGCCCCCCTACCGCGCCGCCATTGATGCCGGCGCCGGCGGGGTGATGGTCGCGCTGAACTCCATCAACGGCATACCGGCCACGGCCAACACCTGGCTGATGCACGACCTGCTGCGCAAGGAGTGGGGCTTCAAGGGCCTGGCCGTGAGCGATCACGGCGCGATCTTCGAACTGATCAAGCACGGCGTCGCCCGGGACGGTCGCGAAGCGGCGAAGCTGGCGATCAAGGCCGGCATCGACATGAGCATGAACGACTCGCTGTATGGCAAGGAATTGCCGGGGCTGCTCAAGTCCGGCGAGATCGAGCAGAGCGACATCGACAACGCGGTGCGTGAAGTGCTGGCCGCCAAGTACGACATGGGCCTGTTCAAGGACCCGTACCTGCGCATCGGCAAGGCCGAGGATGACCCGGCCGACACCTACGCCGAAAGCCGCCTGCACCGCGCCGACGCCCGTGACGTGGCACGCCGCAGCCTGGTGTTGCTGGAGAACCGCAACCAGACCCTGCCCCTGAAAAAGAGCGCGAAAATCGCCCTGGTCGGCCCGCTGGCCAAGGCGCCGATCGACATGATGGGCAGTTGGGCCGCCGCCGGGCGCCCTGCGCAGTCGGTCACGCTGTTCGACGGCATGACCCGCGCCCTGGGCGCCGAGTCGAAACTGGTCTACGCCCGTGGCGCCAACATCACCAGCGACAAGAAGGTGCTCGACTACCTGAACTTCCTCAACTTCGATGCCCCGGAAGTGGTGGACGACCCGCGTCCGGCCCAGGTGCTGATCGACGAAGCGGTGAAAGCCGCCAAGGACGCCGATGTGGTGGTGGCCGCGGTGGGTGAGTCCCGTGGCATGTCCCACGAGTCATCGAGCCGCACCGAACTGAACATCCCGGCCAGCCAACGCGAGTTGATCAAGGCCCTGAAGGCCACCGGCAAGCCGCTGGTGCTGGTGTTGATGAACGGCCGTCCGCTGTCGTTGCTGGAAGAACAGCAACAGGCCGATGCGATCCTGGAAACCTGGTTCAGCGGCACCGAGGGCGGCAATGCCATCGCCGACGTGTTGTTCGGCGACTACAACCCATCGGGCAAGCTGCCGATCACCTTCCCACGCTCGGTTGGGCAGATTCCGACCTACTACAACCACCTGAGCATCGGCCGGCCGTTCACACCCGGCAAGCCAGGCAACTACACCTCGCAATACTTCGACGACACCACCGGCCCGCTCTACCCCTTCGGCTACGGCCTGAGCTACACCGAGTTCAGCCTGTCGGACATGGCTCTGTCGTCGACCACGCTGAACAAGACCGGCAAGCTCGACGCCAGCGTGACGGTGGAGAACACCGGCAAGCGTGACGGCGAGACCGTGGTGCAGTTGTACATCCAGGACGTGACGGGCTCGATCATCCGCCCGGTGAAGGAGCTGAAGAACTTCCGCAAGGTGATGCTCAAGGCCGGCGAGAAGAAGGTCGTCCACTTCACCATCAGCGAGGATGACCTGAAGTTCTTCAATGCCCAGCTCAAGTACGCCGCCGAACCGGGCAAGTTCAATGTGCAGATCGGCCTGGACTCCCAAGATGTGAAGCAACAGAGTTTTGAGTTGCTCTGACGTTTACCCTCTGTGGGAGCGGGCTTGCTCGCGAATGCGGTATGTCAGCCGACTGAATGGTTGACTGATACACCGCATTCGCGAGCAAGCCCGCTCCCACCGTTGGATGCTCGGTGTACCGTCAGCCTCGCCGATCCAACAGGTTCACCACCAACCGGTCCACCCATCCCCACAGCCGCTGCTTGAACCGCTTCCACAGCGGTCGGCGCCGCCAGGCGTCGAGGCTGACTTGCAGGCTCTGGCTGAAATCGCGCTCGAAACTCGCCGCCACCGCCTGGCTGAGCCCGGGGTCCAGGGCTTCGAGGTTGGCTTCCAGGTTGAAGCGCAGGTTCCAGTGATCGAAGTTACACGAGCCGATGCTGACCCAGTCGTCCACCAGCACCATCTTCAGGTGCAGGAAACAGGGCTGGTACTCAAAGATCTTCACCCCGGCCTTGAGCAATCGCGGGTAGTAACGGTGCCCGGCGTAGCGCACGGAGGGGTGGTCGGTACGCGGGCCGGTCAACAGCAGGCGCACGTCGATACCCCGGGCCGCTGCCTTGCGCAGGGAGCGCCGGACGTTCCAGGTCGGCAGGAAATACGGTGTCGCCATCCAGATGCGTTTCTGGCCGCTGTTCAGCGCCCGGGACAACGACTGCAGGATGTCGCGGTGCTGGCGGGCGTCGGCATACGCCACCCGGCCCATGCCTTCGCCCGCCGACGGAACACGCGGCAGGCGCGGCAAGCCGAAGTTGGAAGCCGGCTTCCAGGCGCGCCGATGACGGTTGGCGAGCCACTGGCGGTCAAACAGCAACTGCCAGTCGAGCACCAGCGGGCCGACGATTTCCACCATCACCTCGTGCCATTCGCTGCGATCATCCAGGGGGTTCCAGAATTCATCGGTCACGCCGGTGCCGCCCACCACCGCCAGGCGCTGGTCCACCAGCAACAACTTGCGGTGATCACGGTAGAAATTGCGCACCCAGCGCCGCCAGCTCAGGCGGTTGTAAAAGCGCAGTTCCACCCCGGCTTCGACCAGGCGATTGCGCAGGCTCAGGGTAAACGCCAGGCTGCCGTAATCATCGAACAGGCACCGCACGCGAACACCGCGCTCGGCCGCCTGCACCAGGGCCTGGACCATCGCCTCGGCACAGTGCCCCGCTTCCACCAGGTACAGTTCCAGCTCGACCTGTTCCTGGGCGCGGGCGATTTCCACCAGCATGCGCGGGAAGAATTGCGGCCCGTCGATCAGCAGCTCGAAGCGGTTGCCGTCACGCCAGGGGAAGACCGGGCCGCTCATGTCAGCGCGCCGTGAAGATCAGCACCGCATTGACCGGCACCGAGAGGCTGATGGCCGACAACCCGGCCAGATGGCGCAGTTTTTCCAGGCCCGGCGCCAGTTCGAAATCCGCGGCGTCGAGTACCACCGGCTCCAGGGTCACCACCTGGAAGCGGCGTTCATCCAGGCGAGTGGCCAGCAGCTCGACGTTGTACTCATGCTGCTTGCCATGCAAGTCCACCGTCAGCGGCAGGCGCAGTTCCAGTTGCGCGCCGTTGGCCAGGTCCTGGATGGGTGCCAGGTCGATCTGCGCGGTGGCCGTCGCTTCGGCAAATTGCTTGACCTCGAACAACTCGGCGCGCATGCGCTCGTCCCGCAGGGGGATGCCGCTGTTGATGGAGTCGAGTTCCACCTCCAGGCGCGCCAGCCCATTGGGCTGGACTTGACCGTGAAGCACCAGGAACCGCTGGACCTCGGAGACATTGCCGTTCTTGCTGCTGATGAACGACAGCCGCGACGATTCACCGTCCAGGTACCAGTTGGCCTGGGCCGGCAGCGCGGCGCAGGCCAGTAGCAAGGTGGCGACGGCGTGGGAGAGAGACCGCTTGAACATACACACTCGGCAGACAGATAAACCTGTGGCGAACCTTAACCGGGCCAGGGCCGCTTGCAAACTGTCTGTTGCAACAGTGAACCGGCTATCCACACATTCCGTGGCGAGGGAGCTTGCTCCCGCTGGGCTGCGAGGCAGCCCCAAGATTACGACCGACTGAAGAATTTGCGAGCGCTGCACACTCGAGCGCAAGCAAGTTTCCTCGCCACAAAAGGCAACCGCCAAAGTCAGCTTTCAGGGCTCCAACCGACACCCCTGCTGCTCTCCCAGCCACCGCGCGCTGTGGCTACGACCCAAGCCGCTGACGGTGACGCGTTTGGCCTCTGGGGTTTCCAGGAATGCGCTGATGGGCACCGACTGTTTCACATAGCCACGGCAATAGTCGGCCGGTTGCAGCATCACGTAGCGGCACGAGCAGTACTCCTTGGCGGTGTAGGCGCTGATGATGTCCGGAAAGACCCGCAGCGCCGTTCGCTCGCGCCAGAGCCAACTGGCCAGCGCCACGAACAGAACCGCCAACAGCACGAGCAGCCAGCGCCGCTTCATGGCTGCACCGTTTCGGCGAACGCCGCCATCGCACGCTTGAGCAGTTCGTTGTGGCGATACAAGCCGTCGCGGTCATCACCGTAGCGCACGATCACCAACTTCGCGCTGGGAATGACGTACAACGCCTGGCCCCAATGGCCCAGCGCGGCGAACGTGTCCGGCGGCGCATCGGGCCAAGGGTGGATGGCCGGGTCAGCGGCGCGATTGAGCCACCAATGGCCTCCGGGAACCGCTTCATCCTGGCCGGCCTGAAAGTGGACGAAGGGCTCGCGGTTGAACGCGACCCAGGCCTTGGGGATCAGTTGCCGCTCACCCCAGCGTCCGTCGCGCTGCATCAACAGCCCCACCCGCGCCAGGTCCCGTGCCGTGAGGTAGGCATAGGACGAACCGACGAACGTGCCACTGGTGTCGCTTTCCCAGGTGGCGCGGCGAATGCCCAGCGGTTCGAACAGGGCCGTCCAGGGGTAATCGGGATAACGCTGCGACCCGACGATGTTCCTCAGCGCCGCCGCCAGCAGGTTGCTGTCGCCGCTGGAGTAACGGAACGCCTGACCCGGTGGACTGTAGCGCTCATGGCGTGCGGTGAACGCCGCCATGTCGTGGCGTCCGCGGGTGTACAGCATCGCCACCACCGACGAATTGAGCGGCGCGTATTCGTAGTCCTCCTGCCAGTCCAGGCCGGACGCCCAGTGGAACAGATCCGCCAGGGTCATCGTCGGCTGCTGGTCCAAGGCCGGGTAATACCGGGCGGCCGGGTCCTGCAGATCGAACAGCCGCTCCCCGTAGGCCACGCCGAACAGCGTCGCCAGCAGGCTTTTGCTGATGGACCAGGTCAGGTGCAAGGTGTCGGCGCTGTTCGGCCCGGCGTAGCGTTCGTAGACCAGGCGACCGTCCTGGATCACCAGCAGCGCGTCGGTACGGATGCCTTGACGGGTGGCGTCGTCCCGAGCCGGGAAAGCGTATTGCTCCAGGGCTTCAACCGCCGGCCCACTGATTGCAGGGCCGGTGGGCCATTGCTCGCCAGGCCAGTCTTCGGCGTGGGCGCTCAGGGTGAGCAGCAGGAGCGGGATCAGCAACCAGCCTTTGGACATGCGTGGGGCTCGCAGGATTGAACCTGCTGATCCTAGTCGAGCTTGATGACAGTTTGAGTGCCGGGGTGGGAGGTGGGAGCGAGCTTGGTCGCGAAAGCGGCGTGTCTGTCATGAAGAGGCTGGATGTGCCGCCGTCTTCGCGGGCAAGCCCGCTCCCACAGAGTCAGGTGGTGGATGCAAAGGCGGCGTACACGCCAAATCCCGGGTGGGAGCTTGCTCGCCCTCACAGGGGTGGGTCACTTAGCCGTGCTGCCCAACGCCTTGGCCAACCGCTTGGCCCGCGCGCCCGCCGCCATGTCCATCACGGCGTTATCCCGCGTCCACATCTCGCGCCAGGGCGTCGGCCCGGCGGCCAGTGCGGCATTCAATTCCCCCTCCAGCCCCTGGAACTGAGCGAACAAGCCACCCAGCAGTACATGCCCGGCAGCGCTGGAAGGGTTGTGCCGGCTCACTTCCGCGCACCCGGCGAGCAGTGCCAGCAAGCGCAGTTGCAGCGCCTGGGGCCAGTCGCACTCTTGCCCCACGCCATACAGCCAGGCGGTCATGGCGCTGAGTACGTAAAGGTCTTCCAGGGTGCGGAACGGTTTCACATAGGCATCCCAGCCATCGCCCGCGAGCAATTCACACGAGGCGCCGTCGAGGTGTACGCGGCCATGGCTGATGTCGGGCATCAGGGCGATGGCCGGGAGTGTCTCCAGGTTCACCCCGGGCTCGCCGGGGTAGACCACCGCCAGGCTCAGCCGCGGCGTTTGCCCCGGTGCTTCGCTGCGAGCGGCGATGAGCAGCCACTCGGCGGCGTCGCCGGCGGTGACGAAGTCCTTGCGCCCGCTCAGGCGCAAGTCGTCGAGGCGGGTGTGCAGGTCGGCCGGGCGCAGGCTGCGCTGCTCGGTGGCACACAGCGCGCCCAGGCCCTGGGGCGCACTGGGCCAGAGCACGCGCAACGCCGCCTGATAGCCCACCAGGAACGCCAGCCCCGGCGTCGCCATCAACCGTGCGCCGGCCACCGCCAGTTCGAACGGCGTCACCGGCCCCAATCGCTGCTGCAAGGTCGCGTAACCCTCGGCCAGGTCCGGGTGGGCGGGCAGGCGTTCACTGCGTTCGATCAGGTTTTGCCAGGGCATGGGCGGCTCCTCGAAGGCTGTCATATAAGCATCACCAAAGCTTCATGGCGATGACACCGGGGCTACATAGCCTGACTTTGCACAACATGGCTGCATAAAGAAAGTTGATTGGCTGCAACCTTAAGACGGCCAGCACGGAGATTCGCTATGACCCAGATCGCCCGCATCAGCGACACCGGCAATGAACGCCGCCTGCAAGCCGAACGCCTGATCGGCGCCCAGGCCTTGCAAGAAGCCCAGGCCCTGCGCTTCAACGTCTTCAGTGGCGAATTCAACGCCAAGCTCAAAGGCGCGGAAATGGGTCTGGACATGGACGACTATGATGTTCACTGCGCCCACATCGGCGTACGCGACCTGAACACCGGCCGCCTCGTGGCGACCACCCGCCTGCTCGACCACCAGGCCGCCAGCAGCCTGGGCCGGTTCTACAGCGAAGAAGAATTCAGTCTCCATGGCCTGGTCCACCTCAAGGGCCCGATCCTGGAAATCGGCCGCACCTGCGTCGACCCGGCCTACCGCAACGGCGGCACCATCGCCGTGCTCTGGGGGGAGCTGGCCGAAGTTTTGAACGAAGGCGGCTACAGCTACCTGATGGGCTGCGCGAGCATTCCGATGCAAGATGGCGGCATCCAGGCCCAGGCAATCATGCAGCGCCTGCGCGAACGCTACCTGTGCACCGAACACTTGCAGGCCGTACCAAAAAAACCGCTGCCGACCCTCGACGTGCCGTCCAACGTCATCGCCGAGATGCCCCCGCTGCTGAAGGCCTACATGCGCCTGGGTGCGAAAATCTGCGGCGAGCCTTGCTGGGACGAGGATTTCCAAGTGGCCGACGTGTTCATCCTGCTCAAGCGCGACGAACTCTGCCCGCGCTACGCCCGCCACTTCAAGGCAGCCGTGTGATGAGCCGGTTGCGCGTGTACGCGCGGATCGCGCGGGTGTTGCTGGTGGTGACACTGGGCCTTTGCATGGCGAGCATTTTCGGCCTGTTCGAACGCCTGGGGATTGCCAACTCCATGGTGCGGCGCCAGCGTTGGTCGCGTTTTTTCATGGCACGGCTGAGCAATGCCCTGCCCTTTTCCGTCACCGTCCACGGTCAACTGCCGCAACGGCCGATGCTTTGGGTCAGCAACCACGTGTCCTGGACCGACATCCCGCTGCTGGGCATGCTCACGCCGCTGTCGTTCCTGTCCAAGGCCGAAGTGCGTACCTGGCCGGTCGCCGGATGGCTGGCCGCCAAGGCCGGTAGCCTGTTCATCCGTCGCGGCTCGGGCGACAGCCAGTTGATCCGCAAGCAAATGAGCCGTCATCTGGAACAGGACCACCCGCTGCTGATGTTTCCGGAGGGCACCACCACCGATGGCCGTTCGTTGCGCACCTTCCATGGTCGCTTGCTGTCGGCGGCCATCGATGCGGACGTGGCGTTGCAGCCGGTGGCGATCCGTTACCTGCGCAATGGCGAGCCTGATTCGCTGGCGCCGTTCATTGGCGACGACGACCTGTTGTCGCACCTGATGCGGTTGTTCGCCAACGACCGGGGCGACGTGCACATCCATCTGCTGCAACCCATCGCCTGCCACGGCCAGGAGCGTGCGGCCCTGGCGTTCCAGGCGCAGCAAGCGGTGCACAAGGCGTTGTTCGGCGCCGTGCCCGAAAAGCAGTCAGTGCCAATGCGCCCCGCCATCGCGGCCTGATCCGAATCGCTGTACAGATCCCATGTGGGAGCGGGCTTGCTCGCGAAGACGGCAGTACACTCAACACAGAGGTTGACTGATCCACCGCCTTCGCGAGCAAGCCCGCTCCCACATTTAGTTATTCGGTGTGACCTGGCTCTGGGCAAAGTCCTGAAGCTGTGGATAAAACAACCGGAAATCCTCGCTCAACGGCTCATAGAGCCTGGTCAGCTCCTCCATCGCCCCGGCCAGTTCCTCGGGGCGGGTCAGGCGTCGGGAAATACCGCGCAGTACCTGCTCGAGTACGTCGAACGCCTGATAAGAACCCAGCCAATCATTCGCCGCCATGTGTGGCGCAATCTGCGCCAGCCGCCCCGGCAACTGCGGTTCGGTAGAAAGCACCTGGTACACCCGTGACGTGAACGCCCCCAGCGGCCCCTCGCCGTACGACGCCCAGTCCCGGGCCAGGCAGTGATCGAAGAACACGTCGAGCACGATGCCGGCATAGCGTCGGCGCACCGTGGAAAAACGCGACAGGGCGCCATCCACCAGCGGATGGCGGTCGGTGTACATGTCGATGCGCCGGTGCAGCGCAATGGCCGCTTCGATCTGCGGCGTGTACTGGCCCTGCAGCGGTCCCTTGACGAAGTCGCCGTAGAGGCTGCCGAGCAGTTGTTCGCGGCCCGAGCCGCCGAGGTGCAGGTGTGCGAGATAGTTCATGGTCGGCAGCTTAGCACCGTCGCGCCCATATCGTTATAACCCGATATAGCGATTTATTCGGTCTTCAGAACAAATACATATTGGTATATCGCGAAGCAACGATTTAAGGTTCGCTTCATCGCGATATAGCGTTTTATCCACTTGAGCCCATTACGAACCGCCACCATGACCCTCGACCTCGACGAAATAATAAAAGCCCTGGCGCACCCAGTACGGCGAGACATCCTCAACTGGCTAAAAGACCCCAAGGTCCAGTTCCCCGAGCAGTTGCACAACCACGAATTCGGTATCTGCGCCGGCCAGATCGACCAGCGCTGCGGCCTCTCGCAGTCCACGGTGTCGGCGCACCTGGCGGTGTTGCAACGGGCGGGGCTGATTACCAGCCAGAAGGTCGGTCAGTGGCATTTCTTCAAGCGCAACGAGGAACTGATCCAGCAGTTCCTCCAGCAAATGAGCCAAGAGCTCTGACCTGACAAGGACCCCGACATGCCCCTCTCGCTCCTCATCCTGGCCCTGAGTGCCTTCGCCATCGGCACCACCGAGTTCGTCATCATGGGCCTGCTGCCCGATGTGGCGGCCGACCTGGGTGTCTCGATACCTGGCGCCGGCTGGCTGGTGACCGGCTACGCCCTGGGCGTGGCCATTGGTGCGCCGTTCATGGCCCTCGCCACCGCACGGCTGCCACGCAAGGCCGCCCTCGTGGCGCTAATGGGCATTTTCATCATCGGCAACCTGCTCTGCGCCATCGCCAGCGACTACAACGTGCTGATGTTCGCCCGGGTCATCACTGCCCTGTGCCACGGCGCGTTCTTCGGCATCGGCTCGGTGGTGGCCGCCGGCCTGGTGGCGCCCAACAAACGCGCCTCGGCCGTCGCGTTGATGTTCACCGGCCTGACCCTGGCCAACGTGCTGGGCGTGCCCCTGGGCACCGCGCTGGGCCAGGAAGCCGGCTGGCGTTCGACGTTCTGGGCGGTGACCGCCATCGGTGTGGTGGCATTGATCGGCCTGGTGCGTTTCCTGCCGGCCAAGCGCGATGAAGAAAAGCTCGACATGCGCTCGGAACTGGTCGCCCTCAAGGGAGCCGGCCTGTGGTTGTCCCTGAGCATGACCGCGTTGTTTTCCGCCTCGGTGTTCACCCTGTTCACCTACGTCGCGCCGCTGCTGGGAGAGGTCACCGGCGTATCGCCCCGTGGCGTGACCTGGACCCTGGTGCTGATCGGCCTGGGCCTGACCCTGGGCAACATCATCGGCGGCAAGCTGGCGGACAAGAGCCTGGTGAACACACTGATGGGCGTCTTCATCACCATGGCCGTGGTGTCGACGGTGCTGAGCTGGACCAGCGTCGCGCTGATCCCCACCGAGATCACGCTGTTCCTCTGGGCCACCGCCTGCTTCGCCGCCGTGCCCGCCTTGCAAGTCAATGTGGTGACCTTCGGCAAGGCCGCGCCGAACCTGGTTTCCACCCTGAACATCGGCGCCTTCAACATCGGCAACGCCCTGGGCGCCTGGGTTGGCGGCAGCGTCATCGACCACGGCCTGGGCCTGACCACCGTTCCACTGGCCGCCGGCGCGCTCGCCGTGCTGGCGCTGCTGGTCACCCTGATCACTTTCCGCCAGGGCGCTAACCCCGACCTGGCTCCGGCAACGCGTTGACTTTTACCCTTTCCATTTCGAGGTTGTAATCCATGGCAACTATTTTCGACCCTATCAAACTCGGCGACATCGAGCTGAAGAACCGCATCATCATGGCCCCGCTCACCCGCTGCCGCGCCGACGCAGGCCGCGTCCCCAATGCACTGATGGCCGAGTACTACGTACAACGGGCCTCCGCCGGCCTGATCCTCAGCGAAGCGACCTCCGTCACGCCGATGGGCGTGGGTTACCCGGACACTCCCGGCATCTGGTCCAACGACCAGGTGCGTGGCTGGGCCAACGTGACCAAGGCCATCCACGGCGCCGGCGGCAAGATCTTCCTGCAACTGTGGCACGTCGGCCGGATCTCCCACCCGTCGTACCTGAACGGCGAAACCCCGGTAGCCCCCAGCGCCATCCAACCCAAGGGCCATGTGAGCCTGGTGCGCCCACTGGCGGACTACCCGACGCCACGCGCCCTGGAAACCGCTGAGATCGCCGACATCGTCGACGCCTACCGCGTGGGTGCCGAGAACGCCAAGGCCGCCGGTTTCGACGGTGTGGAAATCCATGGTGCCAACGGCTACCTGCTCGACCAGTTCCTGCAAAGCAGCACCAACCAGCGCACCGACCAATACGGCGGCTCCCTGGAAAACCGTGCCCGCCTGCTGCTGGAAGTGACCGATGCCGCCATCGAAGTCTGGGGCGCCGGACGGGTTGGCGTGCACCTGGCACCTCGGGCCGACTCCCATGACATGGGCGACGAAAACCGCCTGGAAACCTTCAGCTACGTCGCTCGCGAGTTGGGCAAGCGCGGCATCGCCTTCATCTGCTCCCGCGAGAAGGAAGGCGACGACAGCATCGGCCCGCAACTCAAGCAAGCCTTCGGCGGCCCCTACATTGCCAACGAACGCTTCACCAAGGACAGCGCCAATGCCTGGCTGGCCGAAGGCAAGGCCGATGCGGTCGCGTTTGGGGTCCCGTTCATTGCCAACCCGGACCTGCCGGCACGCTTGAAAGCCGACGCCCCGCTGAACGAGCCGCACCCTGAAACCTTCTACGGAAAAGGCCCGGTGGGCTACATTGATTACCCTGTGATGTAAGTTCAAAAACACTTGATTGAAAAAAAGCCCTGACTCGAAAGAGCCGGGGCTTTTTCATGCCCGCAAAACGCCAAGTGTGATTCAAGCAACTTGAGACGCAACATCAAATAACAAGACGACACTTTTCAAGCATGGCTTCACTCGCCGGACAGCGCTAATAATTCCTCCCGCACACATCACTCATTTAACCAACGGACGGGTTACTTGCACATGACGACAATTCTTTATTAACAACCTTATCACTACCAACCCAACACACTCCGCTTGCAGGCCATCCCGGCAAGCCTTACACCTATGCGAGATGAAGGACCATGAATACGCTGAAAAGCTTCACACTTGCCTTACTGCTGGGCCCCGCGCTGGTTACCCACAGTCTGGCGAACACCGAAGTGACCGTGGAGATTGCCAACCACACCCGCGGCACCTTGAAAATGAACAGCCTGTTAACCGACCCACCCCAGGCCGAGGAATTTTCCCCGGGCGCCCATGAGATCGCCCCCCAATCAACTTACCAACTTCGTATCGGCCACATCAGAAACTACACTTACCCCGGTGCAGGCTGGCAACCGACATTAAAGAAAATCAAGCCGATTGAAATAGTCCTCAACTATGAAATGAGCAACTTCAACTTCGAATGCCAAATGCAGACGCGATTCAAGGCCTCGATCGTTCCGGGCGCCTTGGAACCCAGTTATAAGCCGGACTGGAAGAGCAGGACCACTTACACCGGCAATGGCGAATACACGTGCCGGTCTGATGTTTCTCGGAAGATGCTCGAGCCGCCCTTCCATTACACCGTACGCCTCATCGTCGAACCCGGTCGGTAACAGGCCGGAGGGAGCAGGCGTTGTACATGGACACGTCATCATTGCCCGGCATGATGACGTCACGGGCCTGGGGGCCGGCGCAGTACCGGTGATCCTGAAACAAATCCCCTACAAATTTTGTTCACGATCGCCTATCAACCACGACGGCATTCAGTTTATAAAAGCGGCTTCGACCACTTGGGATGAAACAAACCGAAGCAATTCCGCATTTTGTTTCATTTGCGCAGGCTAGGGCTCAGGCGCAGCATGTCCAGCCCAATCTCGACCCAACGCTCGGCATCACCTGCCAGGGCGAAGCTGTCGGGCGCCAACAGCCATTGGTACAGAATGCCGTCGATGTAAGCGTGGATTGCGACCGCCGCTCTCTCCGGATCCAGGTCATCCGGCAACTGGCCGCGATTCACCGCGTTGCGCAGCGACAACGCGATACGCACGTTGCAGTCCAGGCTGACCTGGCGCCGCTGCTGGCGCAGGTCGCACATCTCATCGGTGAATTCACACTTATGGAACAGGATTTCATTAATGCGTCGGGTCTTCGGATCCAGGGCCACCTGCTGGAACAGGCGCACCAACAGCTTGCGTACGCAACCTAGGGGATCAAGCTCTTGCTCACTCTCACTGGCCCGGGCCAAGTCATCGAGAGGCTCATGCAACGTATCGAGCATCGCCTGGAGCAAGTCCGCCTTGTTGCTGAAATGCCAATAGATGGCGCCGCGTGTCACACCGGCCAGGGTGGCGATATCGGCCAGCGTCGTGCGGGCGACGCCGCGTTCGAAAAAGGCTTTCTCGGCCGCTTCGAGTATCTGGCTGCGAGTCTCCAGGGCTTCCTCTTTGGTACGACGAACCATGGCAGTAAACACCTCAATCAGGACGCATCAGCAGTGCTAAAGGATCGACTATAAAAAAGGGGGCCACGTTTCCTTGGAACGCGTCCCCGACCTACACAGCCTTTGTCAGGCTTTTGTAAAGTCGGATGGTACGCAATTTGGCTGTTTACAAACAACCATGTACGTAAGTATATTTCTTAGCATCCTACTAATTGAATAACGCTGCCTTTTTAACCTTCCACTTTCGAGTGCGCCTGTTGCGCGCCTGGACCCGAGGATTTCCATGCAATTCAAGCCAGCTGTTACCGCTCTGGTTACCGCCATCGCCCTGGCATCGCTGCTCAGCGGATGCAAGAAGGAAGAAGCGGCACCTCCTGCCCCTATCCCTCAGGTCGGCGTCGTAACCCTCAAGACCCAACCCTTCACCCTGACATCGGAGCTGCCAGGCCGCACCAGCGCCTTCCGCGTCGCGGAAGTTCGCCCGCAGGTCAACGGCATCATTCTCAAGCGCCTGTTCAAGGAAGGCGCCGACGTCAAGGCCGGCCAGCAGCTCTACCAGATCGATCCGGCCGTGTATGAGGCAACCCTCAAGAGCGCCGAAGCCAACCTGCGCTCCACCAAGTCGATCGCCGACCGCTACAAGCAATTGGTGGACGAACAGGCCGTCAGCCGCCAGGAATACGACACCGCCGTGGCCAATCGCCTGGAGTCGGAAGCCAACCTGCAGACCGCCCAGATCAACGTGCGCTACACCAAGGTCTACGCGCCGATCTCCGGGCGCATCGGCCGTTCCTCGGTCACCGAGGGGGCGCTGGTGAGCAACGGCCAGGCCGACGCGCTGGCGACCATCCAGCAACTGGACCCGATCTATGTCGACGTTACCCAGAGCTCGGTGGAACTGCTGCAACTGCGCCGCGAGCTGGAAAGCGGCCGCTTGCAGAAGGCCGGCGACAACGCCGCCGCGGTCAAGCTGACCCTGGAAGACGGCAGCCAGTATCCACACGAGGGTAAGCTGGAGTTCTCCGAAGTGTCGGTCGACCAGACCACCGGCTCGGTGACCTTGCGCGCCGTGTTCCCCAACCCTGACCACACCCTGCTGCCGGGCATGTTCGTCCACGCGCAGTTGCAGGCCGGTGTGAACAGCGCCGCGATCCTCGCCCCGCAACAAGGCGTGACGCGCGACCTCAAGGGCACGCCAACCGCATTGGTGGTGGGCCCGGACAACAAGGTCGAGCTGCGCCAGCTCAAGGCCACCCGCACCGTCGGCAGCCAGTGGCTGATCGAAGACGGCCTCAAGGCCGGCGATCGCCTGATCACCGAAGGCCTGCAATTCATACGGCCAGGGGTGGAAGTCAAGGTCGCCGAAGCCACCAACGTCGCCAACAAGAACCCGGCCCCCGCTCAGGCAGCTGATAAAGCAGCCGGCGGCAAAGGGGAGTAAACCATGTCGAAATTCTTTATCGACCGTCCGATTTTCGCCTGGGTAATCGCCCTGGTGATCATGCTGGTCGGGGCCCTGTCGATCCTCAAGTTGCCGATCAACCAATACCCGAGCATCGCCCCGCCGGCCATTGCGATCCAGGTTACCTATCCGGGTGCGTCCGCGCAGACCGTGCAGGACACCGTGGTGCAGGTCATCGAGCAGCAGCTCAACGGTATCGACAACCTGCGTTATGTGTCCTCGGAAAGTAACTCCGACGGCAGCATGACCATCACGGCGACCTTCGAGCAAGGCACCAACTCCGACACCGCGCAGGTCCAGGTCCAGAACAAGCTGAACCTGGCCACCCCGCTGCTGCCCCAAGAAGTGCAGCAACAGGGCATCCGCGTGACCAAGTCGGTGCGCAACTTCCTGATGGTGATCGGCGTGGTGTCGCGCGACGGCGGCATGACCCGTGAGGACTTGTCCAACTACATCGTGTCGAACATGCAGGACCCGATCTCGCGGACCGCCGGTGTTGGTGACTTCCAGGTCTTCGGTGCCCAGTACGCGATGCGGATCTGGCTCGACCCGGCCAAGCTGAACAACTTCAACCTGACCCCGGTGGACGTGCGCACGGCGATCGCCGCGCAGAACGTCCAGGTCTCGTCCGGCCAGCTCGGCGGCCTGCCCGCCCTGCCCGGCCAGCAGTTGAACGCCACGATCATCGGCAAGACCCGCCTGCAGACCGCCGAGCAGTTCAAGAACATCCTGCTCAAGGTCAACCCGGACGGCTCGCAGGTGCGCGTCGGCGACGTCGCCGACGTCGGCCTGGGCGGAGAGAACTACAGCATCAACGCCCAGTTCAACGGTGCCCCGGCTTCCGGCCTGGCCGTGCGCCTGGCCACCGGTGCCAACGCCCTCGACACGGCCAAGGCCCTGCGCAAGACCGTGGATGACCTCAAGCCGTTCTTCCCGCCAGGCATGGAAGTGGTGTTCCCCTACGACACCACGCCGGTGGTGAGCGAGTCGATCAAGGGCGTGGTTGAAACCCTGGTCGAAGCGATCGTGCTGGTGTTCCTGGTGATGTTCCTGTTCCTGCAGAACTTCCGCGCCACCATCATCACCACGATGACGGTGCCGGTGGTGTTGCTCGGTACGTTCGGGATCCTCGCGGCGTTCGGTTTCAGCATCAACACCCTGACCATGTTCGGCATGGTGCTGGCCATCGGCTTGCTGGTGGACGACGCCATCGTCGTGGTGGAAAACGTCGAGCGGGTGATGAGCGAGGAAGGCCTGTCGCCCAAGGAGGCCACCAAGAAGTCCATGGGCCAGATCCAAGGTGCCCTGGTGGGTATCGCCCTGGTGCTGTCGGCGGTATTGCTGCCCATGGCGTTCTTCGGTGGTTCCACCGGTGTGATCTACAAGCAGTTCTCCATCACCATCGTCTCGGCCATGGCCCTGTCGGTGCTGGTCGCACTGATCTTCACCCCAGCCCTGTGCGCCACCATGCTCAAGGCGATTCCCAAAGGTGAGCACGGTACGCCCAAGCGCGGTTTCTTCGGCTGGTTCAACCGCACGTTCGACCGTGGCGTCAGGAGCTACGAGCGCGGCGTGGGCAACATGCTCAGGCACAAGGCCCCGTTCCTGCTGGCCTACCTGATCATCGTGGTCGGCATGGTCTGGCTGTTCACCCGCATCCCGACCGCCTTCCTGCCGGAAGAAGACCAGGGCGTGCTGTTTGCCCAGGTGCAGACCCCGGCCGGTTCCAGCGCCGAGCGAACCCAGGTGGTGGTGGACAACATGCGTGAATTCCTGCTGCGTCCGGGCAAGGACGGCGGCGAAGGCGATGGCGTGGCCTCGGTGTTTACCGTGACCGGCTTCAACTTCGCCGGTCGTGGCCAGAGCTCCGGCCTGGCGTTCATCATGCTCAAGCCGTGGGAAGAACGTAACGCCGACAACACCGTGTTCAAGATCTCGGCCCGTGCCCAGCAACACTTCTTCACCTTCCGCGACGCGATGGTGTTCGCCTTCGCCCCGCCGGCGGTGATGGAGTTGGGTAACGCCACCGGTTTCGACGTGTTCCTGCAGGACCGCGCCGGTATCGGTCACGAGAAACTGATGGAAGCCCGCAACCAGTTCCTGGGCATGGCGTCCCAGAGCAAGGTCCTGGCTCAGGTACGTCCCAATGGCCTGAACGACGAGCCGCAGTACCAACTGGAAATCGATGACGAAAAAGCCAGCGCGTTGGGCATCACCCTGTCGGACATCAACAACACCCTGTCGATTGCCCTGGGCAGTAGCTACGTCAACGACTTCATCGACCGTGGTCGGGTGAAGAAGGTGTACGTGCAAGGCCAGCCGGGCGCGCGCATGAACCCCGAGGACCTGAAGAAGTGGTATGTGCGCAACAGCGCCGGGACCATGGTGCCGTTCAGCGCCTTCGCCAAGGGTGAGTGGGTCTTCGGTTCGCCGAAACTGGCCCGCTACAACGGCGTTGAAGCGATGGAAATCCTTGGCTCGCCAGCGCCCGGTTATTCCACCGGTGAAGCCATGGCCGAAGTCGAGGCCATCGCCAAGAAACTGCCATCCGGCGTGGGGATTTCCTGGACGGGCCTGTCCTACGAGGAACGCTTGTCCGGTTCCCAGGCCCCGGCCTTGTACGCCCTGTCGCTGCTGATGGTGTTCCTGTGCCTGGCGGCCCTGTATGAAAGCTGGTCGATTCCGATCGCGGTCATGCTCGTGGTGCCGTTGGGGATCATCGGTGCCCTGCTGGCGACCAGCCTGCGCGGCCTGTCCAACGACGTGTACTTCCAGGTGGGGCTGCTGACCACCATCGGCCTGGCGGCGAAAAACGCCATCCTGATCGTCGAGTTCGCCAAGGAACTCCACGAACAGGGTCGCAGCTTGATGGATGCCGCCATTGAAGCTTGTCGGATGCGTCTGCGACCGATCATCATGACGTCCTTGGCGTTCGTCCTCGGTGTGGTCCCGCTGGCGATTTCCACGGGCGCTGGCTCGGGCAGCCAGCACGCCATCGGTACCGGTGTGATCGGCGGCATGTTGACCGCCACCGTCCTGGCGATTTTCTGGGTGCCGTTGTTCTTTGTGACCGTGTCGTCGATAGGCCGCCGCAAACAGGCCGACCAGGACGATACTCCTGAAACTTCTAAAGAGGCTGGCCAATGAGCAAGTCGCTACTCTCCCTGACCATCGCTGCCGTCGTGCTCAGCGGTTGCTCGCTGATCCCCGACTATCAGCGACCCGAAGCACCGGTCGCGTCGCAATACCCGCAGGGGCCGGCCTACGAGGCGGCCAATGCCCCCGGCCAGGCCGCCGCCGAGCAAGGCTGGAAGCAGTTCTTCCATGACCCGGCGTTGCAGCAACTGATCCAGGTGGCCCTGGAAAACAACCGCGACCTGCGGGTCGCGGCGCTGAACATCGATGCCTACGCCGCGCAGTACCGCATCCAGCGGGCGGACCTGTTCCCGGCGGTCTCGGCCACCGGCTCGGGCAGCCGCCAGCGGGTGCCGGCACGGGCGTCGCAGACCGGTGAAGCGTCCATCAGCAGTTCGTATTCGGCCACCCTGGGCGTCAGCGCCTATGAACTGGACCTGTTCGGTCGGGTTCGCAGCCTGAGCGAACAAGCATTGCAGAGCTACTTCGCCACCGAAGAAGCCCGCCGCAGTACCCAGATCAGCCTGGTGGCCAACGTGGCCAACGCCTACCTGACCTGGCAGGCCGACAAGGAACTGCTCAAGCTGACCCAGGAAACCCTGGGCGCCTACGAGCAGAGCTTCAAGCTGACCTCGCGCAGCGCCGAAGTCGGCGTGGCCTCGGCCCTGGACCTGAGCCAGGCGCGCACCGCCGTGGAAAACGCCCGCGTGCAACTGGCGCGCTACACCCGCCAGGTCGCCCAGGACGAAAACAGCCTGACCCTGCTGCTGGGCACCGGCCTGCCGGCCAACCTGGCCTCGCGACCGCTGAGCGATGACCTGCTGAGCGAAGTGCCGGCCGGTTTGCCGTCGGACCTCTTGCAACGTCGTCCGGACATCCTCCAGGCCGAACGCAACCTGCTCGCCGCCAACGCCAACATCGGCGCCGCACGGGCCGCGTTCTTCCCCAGCATCAGCCTGACGGCCAACGCCGGCACCCTGAGCCCGGACCTGTCCGGCCTGTTCAAGGGCGGCTCGGGCACCTGGACCTTCGCCCCGCAGATCAACCTGCCGATCTTCAACGCCGGCAGCCTGCGGGCGAGCCTGGACTACGCGAAGATCCAGAAAGACATCAACGTCGCGCAATACGAGAAGTCGATTCAGACCGCGTTCCAGGAAGTCTCCGACGGCCTGGCGGCGCGTCAGACCTACAACGAACAGTTGCAGGCCCAGACCGACTTCGTCGCCGCCAACCAGGATTACTACCGCCTGGCCGAGCGTCGCTACCGCATTGGTGTCGACAGCAACCTGACCTTCCTCGACGCCCAGCGCCAGCTGTTCAGCGCGCAACAATCGCTGATCACTGACCGCCTTGCGCAGTTGACCAGTGAGGTCAATCTGTACAAGGCGTTGGGTGGTGGCTGGAATGCCGAGACGGGCAAGAACGAGCCGGTGAAGGAAGAAGCGCCGAAGATGAAGTTGTTCTGACTTGATGTTTGAACGCTGAAACACGAAGCCCACCGAAAGGTGGGCTTTTTGTTTGGGTTTCTACAGGGGTGTGTGGGAGCGGGCTTGCTCGCGAAGGCGGTTTAGGGTTTGGATAGAGTACATATCCATTGCTGCGGTAACGGCTGCTGGCGGTTCCGCCCTTACGGCGGGTTACTTTTGGCAAACGCCCCAAAAGTAACCAAAAGGTCTCAGCCCCACCACTCGGCACCTCGCCTAAGGCGAGGTGTTCCCTCACTCCGGCATTGCTCCGTGGGCCAGCGTGGTTAATGGGGCATTGAAGATCAAAAGCCAAAGCCGCCAAAGCCAAAGCACGGTGATTAACTGACGTACTGCCATCGCGAGCGAGCTTTGCTCCCACAGCCCAGCTTGGGGATAAACACCACCTGGCTAACGCGGGTCGACGATATCCAAGGCACGATTAGCCAACAGCTCACTCAATTCAATCATCTGCGCCACGCCCAATGCGACATGCCGCCGCGAGCCTTCCAGATCGAACGCCAGGTCATTGACCATGGCATTGGCCGAGGCCAGGGTTTCGCTGAGATTCGCCAGTAGGCACTCGGTGTCGAGGGTATCGACGACGGTGAAAACTTGAGTTGAGGTTTTGGGCTTGGGATCAGCGTGGGTGCCCAGATGGAAATCGAGTGCTCGATCTGCCGCCTCTTGGAGCTTGTTCGGATCGGGGTCGTTGTAGGGGAAGGTGGAACCAGGCACAGGGGGATTGGGTGTTTCTTTGATCATGATGGTGCTCCTAACGAAAATGAGAGCTGCCAGCATCACTTGCAGATGATAGGAGGCAGCTGTATGCGGGTCTGCAAGACCGAGTCGTTAGGCAACCTCGGCAGACCCGAAGGTCTCCCGCACACAGCCACCATAAAACGATGGCACCAAAAAGCGCCATGGATTATAGGGGCGCGGCTAGGCGCCTAACAAATTCGGCGGGCTTGCAGTCCCGATCGCTGAATGTGCAGCGACACGAACAAGCTAGAGATACAGCTTCCGAAGGGCAACCTTAAAACCTCGTCGGAAAAATCCCCGCGTCTGTCAGACCGCCCCCGAATTCTGTGGGAGGGAACCTGCTGGCGATGGCTTTGGCTTTGGCTTTGGCTTTGGCTTTGGCTTTGGCTTTTGATCTTGAGCGCCCCATTAACCACAAGGGCCGAACGCAGGCATTGCGTAGTGGGCAACCCGGCATGGATGCCGGGTTAGCCGCGCAGGGCCATGGATGGCCCTTCGCGGCGGGCCCCACGGAGCAATGCCGGAGTGAGGGAACACCTCGCCTCGGCGAGGTGCCCAGTGGTGGGGCACAGACCTTTTGGTTACTTTTGGCTGGGCCGGCATTCCGGGCGTTTGCCAAAAGTGACCCGCCGTAAGGGCGGAACCCTAAGCAGCCGTTACCGCAAAAATGGATATGTACCCGAAATCCAGGTCGACTATGACACAGCCATCGCGAGCAAGCTCGCTCCCACAGGAATGGCGTCTATCGATTGGTTTTGCCGTTCGATAATCGCCCAAAACCCGCCACCGGTAATTGAATCGATCCAGCCCAGACCTTCACCATCGCTGCCACAAAACCAATAACAACAGGTTCGACGCCATGCCCCTGCGCCCCGCCTCGCCCGGCTGATCCCCAATCGCCCTAATGACCCTGGCTACCCCCTTACCGCTTGCACCTAAAAAAAGTGCGGCAACGATCCGCTTCGTCCAGAAAAAATAAGAGACAACGCCCCATGAAGCCCACACAGCATTTGTTCCCCAGCCTCATTGCCATCACCCTGACCAGCGTCGCCCTGCCCGTCCTGGCGGCAGAACCAGGGTTTATCGACGATGCCAAGGCCACGCTGACCCTGCGCAACGCCTATTTCAACCGCAACTTCACCAACCCGAACAACGCCCAGGGCAAAGCCGAGGAATGGACCCAGAACTTCATCCTCGACGCCAAGTCCGGTTTCACCCAGGGCGTGGTCGGTTTCGGCGTGGACGTGCTGGGCCTGTACTCGGTCAAGCTCGACGGCGGTCGCGGCACGGCGGGTACGCAGTTGCTACCGGTGCATGACGACGGTCGTCCGGCCAATGATTTCGGGCGCCTGGGTGTGGCACTGAAAGCCAAGGTGTCGAAGACCGAATTGAAGGTCGGCGAATGGATGCCGGTGCTGCCGATCCTGCGTTCCGACGACGGCCGCTCCCTGCCGCAGACCTTCCGTGGCGGCCAGGTGACCTCCACCGAGATCAACGGCCTGAGCCTCTACGGCGGTCAGTTCCGCGGCAACAGCCCGCGCAACGACGCGAGCATGGAAGACATGTCGATGAACGGCCGCGGCGCCTTCACCTCCGACCGTTTCAACTTCGGCGGCGGCGAATACGCCTTCAATGAAAAGCGCACCCAGGTCGGGGTTTGGTACGCCGAGCTGTCCGACATCTACCAGCAGCAGTATTTCAACCTGACCCACAGCCAGCCCATCGGCGACTGGACCCTGGGCGCCAACCTCGGTTACTTCATCGGCAAGGAAGACGGCAGCGCACTGGCCGGTGACCTGGACAACAAAACCGCGTTCGCCATGCTCTCGGCCAAGTACGGCGGCAACACCTTTTACGTCGGCCTGCAGAAAGTCGGCGGCGATGACGCGTGGATGCGCGTCAACGGCACCAGCGGCGGCACCCTGGCCAACGACAGCTACAACTCCAGCTATGACAATGCCAAGGAAAAATCCTGGCAACTGCGCCACGACTTCAACTTCGCCGCCGTCGGCGTGCCGGGCCTGACCCTGATGAACCGCTACATCAGCGGCGACAACGTACACACCGCCACCGTCGACGATGGCAAGGAATGGGGCCGCGAAACCGAACTGGCCTACACCGTGCAGAGCGGCGCGCTGAAAAGCCTCAACGTGAAATGGCGCAACTCGACGATGCGGCGGGATTTCAGCACCAATGAGTTCGATGAGAACCGCATTTTCATCAGCTACCCGATCAGCCTGCTGTAAAAGCCAAACATGGATGGAGGCTGTACCACCGCTTTCGCGGGCAAGCCCGCTCCCACAGGGGGTTTGTGCTGTACGCAAATCCCTGTGGCCGCTGAAGATCAGTGTGGGAGCGGGCTTGCTCGCGAAGGCGTTATCACATTCAACATCGATGCAAGCTGCCCCACCGCTTTCGCGAGCAAGCCCGCTCCCACAGGGGGTTTGTGCTGTACGCAAATCCCTGTGGCCACTGAAGATCCCTGTGGGAGCGAGCTTGCTCGCGAAGGCATCGTCACATTCAACATCGATGCAAGCTGAGCTGGTCTAATAGCCCCGGACACCTCAATGGGTGAAACTACACTCATTGAGGAATATTCCATGACTAAGAAGTACAGAAAATTCGACGCCGAGTTCAAGCTGAAGGTCTGCAAGATGGTTGTTG
>Ga0209281_1000170_pt1:122500-153531 | contig 153531 bp, 88 predicted proteins | sample MedtruBG_FD_187514 | JGI IMG/M metagenome (GOLD analysis project Ga0209281, IMG submission 187514) | Root nodule microbial communities of legume samples collected from California, USA - Medicago truncatula BG (SPAdes) (version 2) | ecosystem: Host-associated > Plants > Roots >... | reverse complement strand
GAATCTACGCTACTATCTTTCTTCTCTTATGAAATTTCTAGTTACAGAAATAGATCATTTCTAAACCGGAATCTTAGGATACCACCACTAATAGAAGGACAAGGACCGGAGACTTGAACACCAGCCAGATAGGCATTCACCAACAAAGACTAGCACATCGCTTACTGATGAAAGACCGTCTGCTGGATACACCATTCCTACTACTGCTGAATCGAACAAAATAGCGATTCTTAAAAAAATTCATTTTTTTAGGAGTTGGGGAATCTAGGCCTAATCTATTAGAATAGGTCTAGGCTGGCAGGTCGAAGCCTAAAGACTTTCAAGGTCAAAACCTTTCCGCTCGAAAACCAGCCTTCAAAGAAAGTCAAAGACTGGCGGACCGCATACGCGCTTACTTTTGTTTGTTTGATAGGCTGATCCCTAGGCTGAAACTGATATGCTTCTATCACACTCTTCTTTCGCCCCAATGACGATGAATTAGGGTTGTAGAGCGGGTCAATCCTTGGAGCTTTCTCCATGCCCGACAGAGAAAACTTGGTGCGAATCGGGGTACATACGCTCCTGCTCGTCTAACTAATGTACTGATGTAATTCCTAATATGGCTGCCCGGAGAATCCGTAGCTGCTAAGGAAGAGGGTCGAGCCATAACGGATTGATGTGGCGTAGCGGCGACTGGAATCGATCTGAATGAAGCTTCAAGCGTAGTTCTGGGGCTTCTCCTATACCCCGCCTATATATATATATATGGAGTGGAGGAAGATTTGGTGGGGAAGGTCATAGTGAAGTCAGCAAGCTGGAAAGTAGCCGCCCCTCTTTGATTGTGCACAGCCCCTGCCACGAGACACCTAATCGAAGAAGCGCCTTCCTCTCATCTTTTTTCTAATTCAACATCCAGTTCATAGAGAACTGCCTACTCCCACCTCGACCGAGAAAGAGATCTAATCTTTTAAGAAAGTAAAGCAGGAATAGATGGCCTGCCCCTAGCTCTCAAAAATTTCTATATTTTGCTATCAAAGGAGTGCTTTCATTCCCTGCCACCCGCTTTTATAATTGGCTGTTCCTTACCGGCATCTCAAGAAAAAATCTTTCATGATCCATTCTTCCGGAATTGGATAGAGAATAGTTGGGATATTCCACAGGGAGGGATAGGCGGGGGTGACATCAGAAGTAGGATCGTCGAACGGATAGCAGCATAACATTGAGAATTGACTCGTCGGATTAACCACTTAGACGGAGAGTTCCCCATATTCCATTTCATTGGCAACCGAAATAGATCTAAACAGCGTGCCCGGAGCGAAGGTAAAAAATGAATGGAAAAGTAAAATCAATGTGCCGGCCCAGATGTAGCCTTTGTGTGCGGAGCAAGCCTACACTGGCTGAGATTAAGAAAATGTCGACACCGATGAAATGTTTGAAAACATAGACAGCGGAAGGGAAGAAGTCACTCTCAATCCGATCTAGCAAGAAATGCTATACCGATAAAGTCAAGCGAGAGAGCTCATTAAGAAAGAAGGCCATCTTCCATCCGCCTTTTAGTTTTAGATAGGGCGAGGCTAGTACGAGACTCCGAACCACGACGGATCTTGTCTTAGGAAATAGAATGGGACGGGAGGCCTATCTGACCTTTTGTTTGATTCCATTTTCCAACCCTTTCTTTAGAACCAACCAGGAATGCAAACAAGGAAGGAAAGGGCCCATATCTGATCCAGCAAAAAAAACCAGACCTTAGCAGTGATAGAGATAGCATAGCTGTAGACAGGGGGAGGGCCCGGATTACCTTTTCTATTAGAATAAGGAAGGGAATCGCTTTGATTGCTTGCGACAGCTTATCGATGCTCGTTAGCGGCTCAAACCAGAAGTTTCAAAAGCGGGCCTACGAGATAAATTAACTTTACATACTGATATCGCATACCGAAGGGAAGGCCTAATTGTACCACTCCCCCTGACCTTCCGCCTGAACTGATAGAAGTTGGCTTGAGCTGAGCGTCTCTTACAAAAAAGGTGCCCTAGTCGCCTCGGTGGAATGCATTGAAGAAAGGAATCCACTCTCAACCCTTTAATTTTATTTAATAGAATGGTAAGCCGGTCTTATTCTTTTATACGAGTAAACAACTTCTGCTCTAACTCCTTGAGGAAAAAGTCTTGCATCTCGCCCAACTCCTACAAAGCCCACCCCCGAAGGAGAAAAGGAAGTTATCAGCACCGATGTTACTAACCTTATGCTTCGCCAATCTTTATATGCCACGGGGAATCGATCGGTTGAATCCGTTGCAAGCCTATCTTCCGAACCCCGCATCAAAGTCTTGTCACCGTGCCCGCTTGGGGTTGGGGTCTGTCTGAGTAAGGAAAGAGCTCGTAGCCACGTTATCGGTCTTGTCTTGTTGATAACCTTGAGACCGGCGAAGACTGCGCTCCAGCTGGTGGTGAAGGAAAGGGGGAAGGAACTATAGAATAGAAGGAGCTGGACATGAACCGTCACGGTCTTTCTGGTGAATCAGTGCTGTTTGCATAGCACTCATAGGCTCTGGGACTGATGACCTTACTCTTCTAGTCTTTTCCAGTAAGCCTTGTTGGATGACTCAGAGCTCTTGTGCTCCCTCTTTTCAATATCCCTTTGCTTGCTGTCTTCGTAACCGCAGTGAGAGTAGGAGCTCAAGCAGTTGCCGCTGCAAGAAATCATTGCGGGGCCTCTCATCTTCTCCTTAGCCTTATCTCATGTGCGCTGGTGATGACTGGCTAGCTCACCAAGAACATCAGGATAGGTCGATGGGGACTTTCCCACGGCTCGTTATCGCCCTCCATAGTCTCAGAGCTGAGATAATGGACAGCTTTCCTCTGAGAGTGGTATCAGAGCGATTCGAGATCAAACAGAGGGTTAAAAGAAAGTCTTAACTTCGTCTCGGAAGTTCCACAGGAACGTAAGCCAACTCAACTCCCAACTCTCATTAGCGAAGCTAGAGTAGCAATCTTTCTATCAATGACTTTCCTTGCCAGTACTCTTATCCCTGAGTCTTTGATCAAGGAGTGGCTCACTGCCCAAAACAGCCATGGAATGGAGCCTTTTTGTAGGAGTCTTCGGATTTAGGAGTAAGCGTAGGTCGAAAGCTTTCTTTTCTTCCTCAGTTGTCGAGGAGTCAGCCTTTAACGAAGAGGAATGAGCTCCCCTTAGCAGACCTGTTAGATAGGAGCCCTTTTCTCACGCCAAGAGCTGGTTTTTCTTGCTCACTCGGTAACTAGATTCGGGGAAGGTATCGGATAAAGTATTGATAACTTTCTATCTCCTCTTTTTCAGTCAGGGAATTTCCACTCTTTTAATCTGTAGCGCAACGAGGTCTCAACGAAAGGAGCTAAGGAGCGACTAAAAAAAAACCTCACTCGAGGAAAGGAGTAAGCTAGATTCAACAGTCAAGATGGATTTGATGAGTTTCTCCACTCTGGGCTGGGAATCTCTTTCCCCGTGCGAGAAGATACGGTATTGATGTCTACTGAATGAACTTGGCGGCTGATTGTGGGTCTGCGACTATAGCCTTTTCGGGGAAAACCTGAATTGGGATTGCTTACGTATTTAGCTCTTTGTTTAGTTCCGTAGTCTTCCTACGACTTGGGGAAGCTGTTCGGATATGCCATTCTTGCCTTTGTCTAAACCGTTCGCGCGTCGATGATGTCCTTTTCCATCCTATTTGGATTTTTGTTCTGACTGGCAACTGCCTAGCATTCAAGGCTCTTTTTCTTTAGTTAGGGTCGTTAGTTAGGACCATTGGCAATCAAGGATTGATTCTCTTTAGTCTTCTTTTCGGCAACCTCGGGGATGGAATCTCATCTCTCTTGAGGCGGCAAAACTAATGGAGCTGTGGCGCAGCATAGAAAGAATGGAATAACGATATCTTTTTTTGTTCCACTTTAAATTTATTTCGCTGCGATTAGAAAAAAGATTGCTCGAGTCCTGTACAAGCACAGCTATTGCTGCTTGAAAGGACACAAGAAAGATAGCACAGCCTACCGAGCTAAGCTAGGTGAAATCAATCTTTTCTTCTCGATTTCTTCAAGACCTATCATGGCGTAATGCCTGTAAAGAAGTAGGAGCTATCGACCAGATGAAATTCATTCCTTTTTTGTTTTGCTCACAGGCCCTATCTCTATTTCTTCTCTACCTTGGGTAAAGAGGCTCGCACACACCAGGGAAGAAACTGCTCTTTGAAGGCTCACTCCGATCTTGAATCCCGAGAGGGATTTGAACCCGCATCTTTCCCACCCAGAGCTAGAATGACTTACCGTTAGTCGACCGTGATCAGGTTTGCCTTCCTGCTTTTCCGCAAGGAAGACAGAGTCAAGCGACCTTATCCCACATAGCTCCGGACATTTCTGCCGCGCCTGGGCATCCCGAAGAGATACTACCAGACAGGCTTAACCTGTTGAGCGGAGTTGTGACAATTCATAGAAACTAATGTGTCCTCGGCCCCTTTCTTCTGTCTTTGACTGACCTCAAAAAAGACAACAAATAAACGGATACGTGTCACCAAAGCAACACTTTCAGGATTAATTACAGGCCATGGTGATCTTCGATCTCCACCATTGGCTTGACCTGAGGCATCGGGGACTCACCACAACCTCATGCCCATCCAGAGCAGCACACGTTCCTTCCATCGTCTGATCTCCCCCTGAGACTTCTGAGCCTCCTAGGATACTGTCGTAAGCCGCAGCCACAGGATTAATATGTGGAAATGGCGAGTACACACTGTGCACCACGATCTTGACGTTGCGGATGACGTCCGGCACCTTAATCCTCACATAGTTAATCCTCATCGGCGCCGAGGTCAAACCTCCACCGGCACCTGAGGTTGTGATAAGCAGCGGTTGGCCTCGTTCCAATGTCGGCGGAGCAGTCCCCACCGGAAGCTTCTCCAGATCCGCGATCGACAAGAAATGGTTCGGCACAATGTGGAACCTGACGTTGCTGATATGATATAAGAGTGAGAACCGGAGAAGATCGAAAGGTCGTCAACGGCGAAGACCGTCATATTGTATTGTTAAGAGTCACAAGCTCGGCGTACTTCACCTTCATAGCGAGGGCTAGGATGCTGAAGCCATTGTTACGGAGCCGGAGCATGGCATCTCTGAGCATCAGGCGCATGATAGCAGGCTGCACTGAGCCGGAAGTCCGGATATGTTGACCAGAATGATGATCTGGATGGAACGGGAACGAGAGCGAGGTCATCCTCTCCACGTCGTTAGAGCTATCCGGCACGTTCTAAGCGCAAGGAAGTCCTACTCTACTATTACTGTCTATGCGGAGGGTGATAAAGACTCATTTCCTTCTTTCCGTTTGGTTAGCGGTCAGTAGTAACTAGAGCCCACGGCAGGTGCCGCAGACCGTAGAGAGAGTTTTAGTTCAGTTCGCACCGGCAAGCGCTAGTGAAAGTCAGTTTCGGTTAGCGGGACAGCTGGAAGTCGAGGGTGACTTTCAAGCAAGAAATAGGCACAGTTGGAAAGCGATGCGCTCAAGCCTTTATGGATAAATAGGTAGTACAGAAACTCTTCTTTGCGGTGAGCGGTACGTCTAAGTTCCGGGAGTCGCGGATCCATTTTTCTTCCGGTAGTGGAAGGCGAGATGTAGGCCTATCGAAAGTGAAGCTACAAAAATACACTCCGATTTTCGTTATTAAAGCGGTATCCTAAAAGGGAAGAAAGCCCTTTAATGAAAACCGGACCTGAAGAGACGTAGGCCGAGACTAGAGTCCGATCCGAACCTTCACTTTCACCTGAAACCTCGATGTTTAGTGAAGAACAACCAACATGCGAATGCGAGTTTGAAGGTTTCTTTTGCTTGCGATCAATCTAGTGAGCTCTTTCAAGCCCATAGTAGGGCTTTAGGTTCAGACTGAAATCTTTTTCTTTTCGGGCCTTAGTCGAGGGAGGAGAGCGAAGCGAACAAAAGAGGAGGAGGGCGCTAGGCGGTGTCAAGAGCTTGATAGTAGAATAGGTAGAGAAAAATTCGACTCGTGATTTTCAATCAATCAAGGAATGGTTCCAGGATCCTGGTAAACAGGAATTGAGCTTTCGAAGGCAGGCGTAGATCCATTACGCACCGACTCTCACATGGTGGCAGCGTATGGGGTTTTGTATCACGGAACAAGCTACTTCTATCGGTCTAGTCCGATAGAAAGACGTGGGCTAGTTTGTCGAGAGAGGCGTTCGTATTCGACGTGAGTCGGTGGATTCGCCCAACCGGGCATAGAAAGTTCTAGAACGAATCTGGTGGGTTGGGATTCTTCATTGGTCTTCAAATTTCATCGCCGCATGAACGAGACCCCGGATTAAAGATAGCGTCCGGTCGTGATTCAGTTGTCAAGATCGAGACACACGTCGTAGTTTCTCCAACCGGACGGGGAATTATACTCAAGGCAGGCGCTCAGTAGGCCATTCTCAAAGCAGACCCACGGGTGTAGCATGGTCGTCAGCTCATCCCTAACTATAGATAGAGCAGTCGCCAAATCCAATCCACATGAGAGATGAGGAACCGTTAGGACGAGGGAGAGAATCGGGCGAAGGAAAGGATGAATTCCTAAATGCAGTAGTGTTTAGAAAGTTTCCCTCAATGGATATAGTCCAATGACTAAGCAAGAGCTGACGATTGAACTAGCAATAGCAAGCAAGTAAAGTATTCAATAACCCTAGGAATGGAAAGTGAGGATTGAACTAGCAGGGTTCTATCAATGAAATCAGAATCAATCTGGAATTGTCTAGCTTAGCTATAAAGTGCAATCAATCCAAGAGCAATCCCTGCGCCTTAGTAATGATTGACTGAGAGTCACTAATAAACCTACTCACTCGAAAGTAGCCTTGTCAACTGACTATTAAACCCTCCATTCACAAGCAGTTCTCCAAGACTTCTGCCTTTCCTACTCCCATCCAGTAGAGCAATTGCATGTAAAGTCCAGCATAAAGGATTGGGCGTCCAAGCTTGACTAAGAAGAGGGAAAGGTTGAGCTAAAGCGATGTAGAGTTGGCTAGCAATATGGACTAATCTCAGCAACTCAGCAAGCAAGAACTGTTAGGTGAACTCTTTATATAATAATATATAGAAAGAAATTCAATTCAGCCTTACGTTAGCGATGAAGCTAGCTTTGAGCTTAGATGGAAGGAACAAGGAAGACAAAGGAAGAGTAAAGGGAGAGGTGAATAAAGGCCTGTAGGCGAAGGGGAAGTTCTTGCTAACGATGGTATTCATATCGCTGAGTTGGAACACGAAGGATGAACCCTACAGCAAATAACATGGGTGTTTTGTATTGTATCGAACCCCCCCACATGGTAGCGATCCAACTAAATATTTTAATTCCTGTGGGACAAGCCAAAATTAGAAAGTTTTTCATTCTCCTATACCAGATAAACTAATCAAAAATAGGCTTTTTCAAAGCTCGTCCTAACCCAAAAGCAGGTCGATGCCTAAAAACACGGGGTTGAGTCAAATGTCTTATTTTCCTAAGGTTTTCCCTTCTATAAATAAGGTTTATGCCCCAAAACAGGCTATTTTATCGTAACTCTATTAAGGGCAGATGGCTATGAGAGGGTGTGAATCGGAAGCCCTAGACCATACCAACTCGCTTCAGACTCACTTTCCAGCTCACAATTGAGATAGTGTTCAACTTCAAAGGAAGTCTATTTGTTCATTAGAAAGAAGCGAGAGTACCTCGAGCTATTGCCCAGCTAGGATGCCCCATTTTGTCACGCCCCAGTAATTGAACACCTCGTCCTGATCAATTTACTAGCAAAAGCTAGCGACTCCGATAAATGGATGAGATGGAAAAGCCTTATTATTATCCTAATTTCCGGTTGACTGATTAGCCCTGCCATCTTACCTTCCAAGGTAGCCCACGGTTAGAGCTGCTTTTTCTAAATTCTTAAAAAGTCTTTCCTTGCAGGAACATGCTATGGATTAAGAGATCCGCGAAGGAACGTCCAAACAAGAAATATGACCCATAAAACATTATACCGAGCCATCCATTAAGGAATGCTTAAGGATAAGGAAGGAGAAAGGCTCGAAACCATGCCCGAGGATCAATTCACTTCACCAACAGCCATAGCATTGGTCCCTCACCTCCAATCAAAGGCATTTCCAGCAATAAAAGAAAGAAGATCTCTCTACAGATGACCTTCGACTTCTTCCTCAGGGTCGGGCATCCCCGAGCGAGGGTCTTAACACCCAGCCCTACCTACTTAGCTCGAGGAATTACTGAAATGCCTGATTGAGAGACTGAAGGTGGGGGGACAGAACTGCTGCACTGGTAGGCTTACTTGCTTACTGCTTGCTTTTATTATCAAGTAGGGAAGAGGGACTGAAGAATGATACCCGAACTATAGATGGAGTAGTGACGCGTACTGACTTGGAGATGAGGAGGGGCACCTTGTGTTCTTGAACCGATAACCATCTTTCGGCCTCCTCCGTACCTCGGGACCAACAAGGGGTAGTACAGGAATATTCACCTGTTGTCCATCGACTACGCCTTTCGGCCCTCCGTGGACGAACCTTGCGGAGGAACCCTTAGGTTTTCGGGGCATTGGATTCTCACCCGTTACTCAAGCCGACATTCTCGCTTCCGCTTCGTCCAACCCTGCTCGCGCGGGTACTTCGTTCTAAGGCTCCCCTACCGATTCATTTTGACATCCCGGCAGATCGCTTAGTCCCCGTTCCTCTTGGGCGCTCTATCTGCTTACCCCTGGGTATCTTTATATCCCCTGCAAGTCTAGCTTTCCCTATAGCTATGAATGCGGCGGCTAGGGTGAGCTATGAATGCGGCTTCTTGGAGGTTTGCTATGAATGGCCTATGAATATCTGTCAGAAAGCTACAAGTGAATGAGGGAGCGGAATGAAGGATGGCAGCGTTAGCAGCTGCTTTTCTTAGCCTACTAGCTCAAGGTAGAGAGAACCGGGGCAGTGTGCTCTAGCGATAGGAGCTATACTATAACGGGTCAGCCCCCGGGGTCAGTGATATCTCTTACTGACTAATGAATCCCCTTTTCGGTAGTGAGTGAGGCTAGTGAACTATAAAGCCGGTGAAATGCTTTTTAGCCTGACGGGTAGTGAGTAATGGTACGATAAAGAAAGAAGTGAGTGACTGGGAATTTGAAACTGTGGCCATGACTAGAGTGTGCAGTATGGCAACACAAGATACCTGCTAAGGTGCAAGACCCTGGAAGCTTCACTATTCCTTGTTCTATAAGTGGAGGGAAGAAGAAATGGACTACAGGAAGCTCAACAAAGCCACGGGGAAAGAGCCTAGCCTGATCAAATGATGGGGTAGGGGAAGAGTTCTACTCTTTCTTAGATGACTACTCAGGTTACAATCGGATAGCACCAGAAGACCTACTAAAGAGAACTATCAGAAGGATGCCCTTTGGGTTGTGCAATGCTCCTGCTACATTTCAAAGATCTATGATTTCATTGAAAAATAGGATAACTTATCGCCATAACAGTTTACACAAGTGCTTTCAAGATGTGAAGGAACTAAGTGCGTGTGAAAGAAGGGGTTGGAAGTTGACAAAGCGGAGATTGAGGCTCAAGTCCAGCAGCACTAAGAATAAATGGACAATCATAATAGAAGGGATAGGTTTTAGTCCGTGTGAAGCAGCTCGACATTATAAAAGGAGAGGGCTTCCGGTGATCCCCCTTTCTCATAAAAGGAGAGGGCTTCCGGTGATCCCCCTTTCTCTGGGATATGCCTTCGGCTCAACTATGTTTTTCTCCACTTTCAGCTTCGGTGCACTTACTTCTCAGGCAGGAGCAGGGATCCTGTTTCCTTGATAAGAGGGCAGAGAGAGCGTGTTTATTGCTCTGGTGTGTGCGGAGATCGATGCATTGGATCGTCATCCTTTCATTTTGTTCGTGCTTGGTAAATGAAAAGAAATGGAATCTTTTTCGCAGTGGAATCAGTACCCTACCTAGGTCGAGCACAGTCGATTCCATCCATTTCAAAAGCGGAATGCAGTGTAACCGAGCTTAGGCTGAAAGAAGAATGTAAATAACTTATAACTTAGCCCTATCCTAGAAATCGAAATTGGACTTACTGGATGAGAAGTTTCGACTTGTGCAATTCTCTCCTGTCTCTTTCTTACCAGGATGATACGGTACGTAGCCCGAAGCGAGGAGAAGATAAACGCAGTTCTTCTTCTTCCCAGTGAGCTCATAGATATCAGAGTAAGCAAGTCCCTTTCTAAGACAAATTGCATATAGAAAGTCTCTCTAAACAAAGCAGACTTGAATGAAAGGGAAGTTCACTTGTGCTCAACCGAAAGGATAAAGAGTGGAGCGTACTCGACCAACGGGAGAGGAATTGGGGGATATCCTGACCTTGACGCTCTTAGTTCAATTCGGTAGAACGTGGGTCTCCAAAACCCAATGCCGTAGGTTCAAATCCTACAGAGCGTGATTCCGCATCAACAGACCCAGTCACTCTTCTTTTTAAGAATAATAAAAAGTCAAATCAGAGCAGACCCGTAGTCTCATTCTCCATACATCTATGAAGAAGGTTCCGTTTCACACTTATTAACCAACCACTCATTTGTTCCACTCCTTCGTACCGAGCAAACAATGTAAGCAAAGCTTCCTCCTGAAAATCACATCTACTATGAAAGATAGAAAGTCTATATATTCATTTCTACATCTCTATTCTAAGTAAATACAAGGTAGAGAATCTTTGTTATTACGCTAGGAGAAGATCTGATTCAATAGCAATTGATCCGAAAGGTCAGGAAGGGGCAAACAGGCTTTATGCCGATAATCGTGTTGAATTGAATGTGCCTAAATCCTCTGCTAAAGATCGTTTTCTGTTAGCTTATCTGCAGTTCCTGGTCGAAAAACGTGCTACTCCTCCTGCTCCTGCAGCGGATTCAATAGGCTGCCTATTCATGCCATCAATTCCTAGCGTAAACGCTGTCCTCTAGTTGAATGTCGGCGAATAAGATCGGATTATCATCTCAGATGGGCATTCAAATCCAATGGCGAGTTCTGGCTTGGCTTTAGATCGGATAATTCCCTTCCTCGCTCATCTTACTTAAGAAGTCCCACATGGGAGCATGCTAACTTTAGTTGGTTTTTTGCTTAGTCTACTTCCGAACCTGATGGTGAATAGGCGCAGCAAGTCTTTCTCTGGGACCCTTAGTGCAGACATCTAACAGTCTCAATTCCTATCTCTTTACCGGGTGACTATAGAATAAACTCCTGAAGCTGAAAGCAATCTCTTTTCTCTTGTTACCACGCCATTATAGAATGAGACGAGCCCTTATGCCGCCTAAGATGAAGTTGCAATCCGATTGAGAAGAAGGTATGAATAGATGGGACTTTCCGGTCATATGAAATAGCATATGATACGCTTGGTCTTTCTTCCCGTACTGATACAGTATTGAAAGCTAGGAAGTCTAATGCATTGGCCTAACCTTATACCAGGGATTCCATTCCATATACCCCGGATGCCAAGTCCCGTAACTTGCTCTGCTCCCGAGACTGCGCTAGGAAATAGAGTAGGCTCCGACCTCAGATATGGTAGTTCAGTCTAAAGCCTTTGATGAATGGCAAGAACGTCCGCTTATCTTGATGCTATAGATGGTCTAGCTAGAGATGCTAAAGTCTCTTCCTCATCACTCATCAATTGCATCCTTATAATTGCCTAAGGCGGCCAAGATCGAAGATGATCCGAAGTAGGAAAGAAAGACCGAGCAAGTAGTATTGACTTAGACGGCCTACCTTCATACAAAGACTGATAGCTTTCGGGGAATGACTTATTTGATCTATTTAGTTTCTTTCTCGTCCTTAGAATGCCTTGGAAGTCATAAATTACTTCTATTTAGTTAGACCCCGCCCGTCTGTAAAGAGATTCTGATTGAGTGTGCACGCCGTCCTTGATTAGACTTTATAAGTCATATTGTTGTTCAAGCCAAGAAAAGAATAAGTGAGAACAAGCAACAAGCTTAAGCACAGAAATCGAATAGGCTGTTCGGGAGCTAATAGAGATTGGCAATAAGAATACAGAGGTGCCTAGCTTTTTAACAGCAGCAAATCGGCATATCGCTATTTCTATTCTTATCTTAGGAATCCCGGCATTCCTTCTTCTTGATAGCATAGAGGCGAAGCGGTAAATACCGAGGAAAGAAGATAAGAAAATTCTTTTTATCCCACGCCAAGATAGTAAGTGTTCTGTGGAGGAAGGAAGCCAGGCATAGAGGTGTGTATCTGCCTTGGAAGTTTGAATGCCCAAGGGTGGGTCCTTTGACGAGCTGAAAGAAAGTTGAAAAAAGGGCTCCCGCAAGGGATGAAGAATAGGTGACAAATGCCACAGAAGGAACAGAATAGGCATCGAGCAGAGAAGAGGCCGCAAGCACATTCATTGATGCATCGAATGCAAATGTTTTCGCCTTATCCGCGGATTCCTGTCTTTTGCTCATATTGTTTACTATAAATTAGTATGGGGTTTCAACTTTGTTACTTATTTACTTCTACTTGAACCGTTCAACAGGTTAAAAAAACCTGGCTCAGCACTACTCAACTTATGGGGTCTCACATACCCTGAAGACAAGAACTGGAGCAGTCAGCCGTTTAAAGTAAACTCCCCCTCCCCCCACACTCTAAGTAGCTCTAAGGCCAAATATCGGCATGTAACTGAGAAAGATGGGATTCGGTCAACAAACAAAGGAAATTAAAACACACCCTTCTTTCTGTCGACAATGATGAAAACCAGAAAGTCAAGCCTTTCACTTCATTGTTCAAGCTTTTGAACATGGGTTGAGTTCATACATTATGAATGCTTTCCTAAAAAAGACAGACTACCAATTCCTTTGAAGCTACTACCGAAGCTGGCTTGCTTCTTTTGCTTACCCTTACCAGTTGGGGGGTTCCCAGAGAAAGAAGATCCGGTTGGGCTTTGGATTTCTAGTCTTGCCGTTGCCTTAGTAAGTAGCTGCTGTACTTCACCCATGTCACTAAAAATCCTTCTTATCTTATTAGATGTCTCTATTATTTTGTTTTATAGATATAAAGAGAAATTTACCAGTGGAATATAGGAGATAAGGCTATGGAAAACAAGATAGAGATTATATAGACACTAAATATATACGACCAATTGAAAAGTACTCAATCATAGGGGTTCAATTCGATGGCGATGGAGCAAGAAGTTGTTCTCACGCTTTCTGGCTCAGTCAAGTGACAATACATTGGTTGGATAGGTACTTGGACAGAAGATTAGGGCGGTATTCAGAGAACTTCGGTAAGATCCCTTCCTAGAAATGCTATAACTGATGTTCAATTACCGCACCTAATGAGCTTGAATGAAAGACCTTTGGGCATCGATCGGAATTACATTAATATAAACCATCTCCATGTGATCAAAGTACCAAAATTGGCATAGGTAGGACTGGACAAGACGACTTTCATTTGTATCGGAGGTTGGGAATTACTATTTGATTCTGACTACGCCGGGTCTTTCATCACAAATGTCAAATCTCATGGACGAGGAAACAAGCAAGTTGATCTCAGATGAAAGAGAAAAATAGCTTGAACACATGCATCTCGGACAAAGACTCACTTCAATAGCTAAACCCCATATCATATGTATCTATCCGTAACGAGCAATCGAATGACTTTTTAGGGACTCAAGTCAGCTACGAAAGGTTAAGCGGGATATCTATTTTTTCTAAATGTACTACTTGTGAGTCAAGGGCCTAGCCTACTCAATCTCCGAAAGGTAGCTAGAATCGATTCTATTCTAAGGTGCAAGGTTTTTATTTTATTCCTGGGGCTCAAGGAGAAATAGGTTGTTTTGAATCAAAATCAAGGTTTTCCCAGCGACTCTCTGCTGCTTTGACTTAGCTGCAAACAGCTAACCTGCCTTTGCGGAAGGCCCTGTATAGCCGGGGAGTGAGGAAGTGGGACTGGAACAAACCAGTAGCAATAAAATAAATAAGAAGGTGCCATCCTCACCTCAAGTTAGAATTCTGCTTGAACTGGATGCTCTACAGCTAATGGGATAGAAGAAAGCCTAAGCAAGGCAGATCCATAGGCCATAGGCTAAGGAGAGAAACCCGGTATTCGACCTAACCTATGAGCTTCTGGGCAAAACTGTGCTTTAAACATACCCAAAGGGTTATAGTTTCGAAAGCCTTAGCTTCGTCTCGGAAGTTCCACAGGAACGTAAGCCAACTCAACTCCCAACTCTCATTAGCGAAGCTGAGGCGGGTGGGAGGAGGTCGAGAGCAGAGTCCGCACGCTCTATGCTTTTCCCCCCCTCTAGTAAAAGATTAGCTCTACCCCCTGTGTCTAGGGATTCCTGGGGCATGAGTGAAGCGTATAGTTTCTTGCTCTTTCTTTCGATTGAGCGTCGTTTGTTTTGGAGTCTCTCTCTGTAGGCGTGCAAAACAAGAGAGCCACTGCTCTTCGGGGCGGTGAGGTGGACAATCCCTTACTCCAGCTTCAGAGGAGCATCTTTGCATGAATCAATACTAACTATGAGGAACGAAGAGGAAAATCAGGCAGATCGCAGGCGTTACACAGAAAGTCCTTTTTGTCAAAGATGACTGATGGATATCCTCTAGCGGGATCAGACCTTACACAACAAGACCGTAAGAAGAGACCTTCTATCAAGAATATCCATTGGTTGCGGATAAGATCTATGGAGTGTGTTAAGCCCTTAAAAAAGGGGGAGAATACCGGAAACTTGACAAGGAAATCTTTTGCTTAACGCGAGCAATTCCAAGATCGGGTTCAGCCCCTTGTTCGGACGTTGCTCTTGCACACTCTTGCTACTCTTGCTAGTGGTCTCTTCTTTGAGCTTTCAAGACGTCTTGAAGGACTAGGCAATGGTTCATGTTGCCTGACTATTCTACACGCTTAGCGAATGCTGGCATAGAATCTAACCCCACAAAAAGAACCTAAACCAAGGTGTCGGGCTAACCTTCTTTCTCTTTGTTGGTGGTTGTCATCAAATGCCTTGCCCCTTTGTCTTTGTCATCAGCGAAGGCTAAAAAGGACTCTTTTTTGATGCGAGAATGGTTTCATTTCTTCGGTACCATCTCAAGGACTTGTTCCCTCAAGAAGGCCCTCTACCGCCTTTGTCCGCTTGGCTTCAAAGTGGGAAGCTCCTTTCGCTCCGTGCCGATTAGTTACTCTGATCGCTCATCCATGAGCTAGCGCTTTCATTCAACTAATACCTGGAGTTGGTTTGGGTTCCCAATCTCTATCCAAAGAACAGATCTAAGGGCTCAGACGACGGAACTTTGATTCAATCATCCCGCAGGACGCTGACTGGCCGTAGGTTCAGATAGTTACCTACGGCAAAGATAGCTCTCTAGAACAGGGCCTCTGACCGAGAGGTCGTTAGACGAAAGCATGTCCTATCCTCAAGCAACCCAAGGTCTGATGGTGAGCCTCTTGCATTTAACCAACGCATAACGGACACGTGGAGCCTTCCCCTAGTGCATGGACGGCTATGAAGCAAGCTCATAGAAGGCCCTTGCCTGTCCTCTGAGCAGCCTTGGAAGCATACATTCCATTCCCGCATAGCATAGTGGGAAGATAAAGTCAACCCTAGAACAGCATTTGACTCGCTTGCAAGAGCTGATTCTCTGTAGGCCTGCGCTTATATCACTACCACGAATCCCCTTCTACATGACCTACTTGAGTGATATCGTACTCACCAACCGAACTAGAATGAGCCTACGAAAAGAAAGAAAAGGGGATGAACGAATAAGGGCAAGAGGGAAGAGTTTTCACTCGTGCTACTTAATTGGCAGCAGAGGAAGAGTCTGTTAAGAATTCGAGATCTCGGGGTCGAGTCGAGGAAGTAAGAATAGTCGAAGTCAAAGTGGAAAGAGAACCTAATTTGAGTATTAGGCACATGCACTTGCTCTGGCTTCTTAAGAAAGATTGAGACGACAAGCGGCACGTTTGAGCGGGTAGTAGATAAAATAGGAACTTCTTACCAGGGGGAAGATCTGTTGACTTATCGACCAGGCCTCCATGAGGCTACAGTAAGACCGGACTGAGATGATGAAGCCATTTACCCCCTAGCTACCTGAATAACAGATAATCAGACTATCGGGAGGATGGATTGGGGCTAACAAAAAGGCTATCGCTCATTTATAGCATACCAGCCTCTTAACTTCGCTTCTCGCTCTCCTATAACTCTAATCAAGATGCTTTCCACAAGGGTATGAAAGATTTGGATAAAGTCTCACTCTCGATGGCAAGGCTGGGGAAGATCGATCTAAGGGGTGAACCTATTTCCGGATTCCTTCTAGTGCTTAAGGTGCGTAGCGCTTTTCACGCTTTCTTAATTGCGCAAGAATGAATATATTAGTAAGCCATGGAACTGATTGATCACAAATAAGAATATACTTCAACCGGCCATACATAACATAGAAATAACACTTGGAAAGGGTGGAAAATTAGCTAGAGCAGCAGGTGCTGTAGCGAAACTGATTGCAAAAGAGGGGCTACATTAAAATTACCTTCTGGAGAGGTCCGTTTGATATCCAAAAACAGCTCAGCAACAGTCAGACAAGTAGGGAATGTGGGAGTAAACCATAAAAGTTTGGGCAGAGCCGGAGCGGCTAGGTAAGCGTCCTGTAGTAAGAGGAGTAGTTATGAACCCCATCCACATGGTGTGGTGAAGGGTAGAAAGAAAGGCTTTTTATCTACCAATTGGGGCTAACCGAAGTCTTGGATTTATCGGTAGTGGTATCCCAGTTATCTTCCATTACTTAGTGAGAGCTTATCGAATTGATGTAAGGCAGGGATACCATGTAGGAGGCCTGATCATACACCTTAACTCACTAGAGCGAGCGCCTTGAAACGTCGGTGACTACCCTGTCGGTAGAGTGGCTTTCTCCTAGAGTGTATAGCTCATTCGAAGTTCGACCTCATGAAACATAGAGCTGTCAAAGTCCTCTCCTTCTAGTCGTTCTTACAGTCAAGTGACTGGTCGAGCTGAGGGTAAATTTGCTAGTTTCTTAGAAGGCTTGACTTCTGTAGTCTAATTCCGGGGATTCTTTCAACTCATGTTTGTTGGAAAAGACGGAGGGGTTGTGTTACTGAATGGCTGCAACCTTTCATTTGTTATTCTTTTCCTTGGCCGTTAGGATTGAGACTACGATCTCCGGTTAACCACGTTCCAGCTAAAAGCTAGTCGAACTAGAGCCTGCCTTACGAGGGAGAATTCCAACTGTTAACCAAAGCGCTGATCTCTTCTTTCCTAGTGAGTCATATTCCACTTTGTCTGCTATTCAAGTCTTCCCCTTTCTTGTCGGCATAAGGACTGCCGCTCTTAAACTCCTGGCTCTGAAAATATCAAAAGAGAGAGTAGCCACCCTTCCTCCAAGACTTTAATCGGGAATTTATCGCCTGCTGGTTTGATTAGGCCTTTGTGCCTGGTATGAACTAAAAAATCCTTTCATCCTAATCCGCCTTTCCCTCGTCCCTCGTAGAAGACAAATGTTAGGTAGGCCTAAAAGACCTACTTTCCTCCTTCCAATCCGGGAGTGAATCTGTCTAGTTCTATTTTGACTAATCCGAATCTGTGTACTGAGTAAAAGCGGAATATCCTCTCTCAATTCTTGGCAGAGGGAAGCCCCATGACCGACCAACCGAGGCAGGGGTAGATAGAGGGGTAGATAGAGGAAGAGAAGATTTATTGAATGCTCTCGGGCATTGATTGAGGTAGTCAAAAATTATGCTTCACTCGGATCTTCTTTATTGTGTCGTGCTGCCTCCTTAACAACCTCTCCTTCCTCAACTGTTTTGTACACTCCCCTGGCTACTTGTACTGATAACGCTGGGACTAATTGAACTCAGGCTGATTTCTCCTCTTCTGACTGCCCTTCTTCAGGCACAACCATACCTTCTGGCAATGAAATTGGATTTATCCCCGCTCGATTTCTTTCTTGTAGTCATCGCCGGACCTGAGCTCTTCCCCCTAAATCCTTTCTATTGCGGCTTTCGAGCTACTCGCTACTATAGTGACAAAAGTCCAGTTGACGTAGCGTAGGCGGAAGAAGATCGGACTAAGTTCCTTTCCCCATTCTTGGGTGGGTTAGAAGCATTAGAAGATCTTCCCCATCCCTATTGGAATGAATGCTTGAATAGTCCTTTCCCCTTTGGCCAAGCTAGTAAAGTACCTCATTCTATCATTTCTTACTTGACTTTTTTGACTGTAGCGGTTACGGCTAGACTACTTTGCTCAGCCACTCCTTGCTTCATTTTTGAATGGAAAAGAAAGGCTATTTTCAGTTACGGGCTTATGGATCTAGTGGATCGTCCCAGTAAAGTACTACAACTACTAACTACTTAGTTATCGTCACTGGCTGCAGATCTGGCTTGGCTCGATAGGCTATGGAATAAACGGATGGAGGCAGACTTGCTTGACCCTAGCCCTAGCTTCTGAAACAAGAGAACGGACCCCCCTACTAACAGGAAGGGTAAAGGGCAACTTTCACTCTACTCTTTCCATTTCAATGCTAGCTCGATTGCAGCTATCTTGCTCGGACTACTAATGGACTATCACAAACGAAGTGAGGGATTGGACGACGGACGGGACAACTAGCTAATTAGGGGGACGGAAGGACAGAGAGAACTCTTCAACGCCTTAAATTACAAAGATAATAATATAAATCGTTCAGTACGCTAATCTTGACTCTTTCCATTTATTTTCGATTGAGAAAGCAAGGCCCCATTGAGCTTAGCCTAGAGCAGATCGAAATGGTCTCGCGAAGCCGGGAACCCCTAGCCGAAGAGACTTCCCTTTCCTGGGGATGGGTCTCCCTCTCTTAGTAGGAGGTTTACTATGTCCACAACAATTTGTGTAATATAAATTCAAGGCTCGTCGAGACCTCGACGTTTTGGATTTCTTCCTAGGTGCAGGCCTGTCCTTCTTCTTATTGTAGTTGATTGAATAAGGCTTCCCCGCTTCTTCTTTGTTCATTCGTAAATCGCGTCTTTTTAAGCCAGGTCAAAACGATTCGATTTTTATCTGAGTCTACGGAGATAAATCGCTCTTTAAGCGAAAATCCCCGGTTTTCTAAAACCTTCTCGTGATGATCTCACTCCACGGAGGGAAAAGGTTTGTTAATTCATTCAAAAGACGGGCTTTCCTAGCTCATATAGTGGAAAGCGCCCTTCCCACATCGATCCCTCGAGGTGGAAGAATGATGAAACCTGCCAAGTAATATAGTAGTCATGCCTTTCCCAATCCTCTATCGAAGGAAACCCCTCAGAGGGTGAAAGAGGTGGCTAACTTTCCTTGCCCCAGGGAGCTTCTTTGTTTATGTAACTAAGCGGGCAGGTCTCTGGAGTGTGCTTCTATCGCCCGAGCAAGAGAAGGGCTGCAGATGAGCTATCAAGTCGTGCATTTCTCCCGAAAGTGAGGAGAATGCCCCGGATATCCTCATAGGTGTAGGGTTTACCAGGCTAAGGTAACTCTTAAATTGTAGTTAGCGGGTTTCCCTCCTTCCATAGCATCTTGCTTTCCTGGGTAACTATTCGACAGACGAAACCCCTCGGTTTTCTTCTTATCTTAAAGTAGCTTTCCTTTCGGGTTTGACCAAGATTCTTCCCTAGGGTGCTAGTTTGTTTATGTCACTAAGCGTGATAGCTTAACCGCGCTTCTAGCTCTATCTCTAAAAGGAATGAATTCTTAAACCCCAGACAAGTACTGGTTTAAGTTCCGCCATCCCCTCTCCCAGTTGCTATGAATCGAGAGAGCCCAGTCGCTCCTCCTGCCTAAGGGCATAAAAAGAGGCATAACTCGAGTGATGCCTCTTCTAGTAGATCCAATCCAGACAGATCTAGTATACGTACAAGAATCAGAAGGGGTCTTATCCGTAGGTGAGGGGATTGTGCTACTTGCTTTTCTCTTAGTTGAATTATGGGTCTTTCTCTTTTTCTTTCCTTTCTTGTTCCGTCCTGCGCTAAGCAAGCGAGTCTTTCATTCCTTGCTCAAGTAAGTGAGGACAAGCCCCTTTCGTTTATCTGGATCTGCCTATCCGGGGACTTCCCCAACAACCTCTTCTGGTAAACAATATCTTATGTACTCAGACGGGCCGCTCTACTCCCTGTGTTCTTTCAACGTAGCAAGGAGGCCTAAGACGAAGAAACGCAGTTGCTCGATTGAAAGGTGAGGACGCAGAACTTCCCTTTTGGCTTTCTTCCTCCCTGAACTGAATAAGTAAGGCCCCGTTTTTTAGAATAAAAAAAAGAAAGGGCGAAGCGCCCATTTGAAGTGGCGAAGGCCTATGATATAGTAAGAAAGAAAGTACGTTAAGGTTACGAAGTAAGGTAAGCTGGTTAAGGAAAGCTCAGGTTATGAAATAGCTTAGCCATTAATTAAGTAGTAGTGAGGCGTCGGTACGGAGCCTTCCACTGTGGACCGATACTACGCAAAGGTAGAACACCATAGAAACTTCGCTGACTTTATAATAAACAACCTTGATTTCGCTACGCTCAATAAGAACCCGGAATAGCGGAAATCGGTTCGTGTTCCGCTTCCAAACAAAGTCAGTCGTCTTTGCCCAAGTGTGAACTGCGGACGACTCTCCAGTGGTTCCATTCCTTCTTACTTTACTTCTGGGTCAACCCAACCCGAATGGGAAGAAGAGGGTCAGCCAAACAGCGGTCCACTTTGTACATTTGCTGAGGCAGACCAATCGGGCATTTTAGAAAAGGGAAGGGAACTTTTATCACCGAAGGAGGCTGTAGAAATGAAGGAGGCGGGAAGCTACCGCTTCTAGAATGCAAGCTTATCCTTGACTTTTTTTAGAGCGTACCGCTATTGAAAAAAAGGTTGATGGATGGAGTGACAAATGATTACGGTTGCGGAAACCGGATAAAGTCGGGAACCGTCGGTTACCTTTTGAATCAAAGTAGCGCCGAGTACTTCGACTACAGGGGGGAGGGAAGCTTCGTAGACAGCTTCGCGTCCTCGCCGCTTCTTTCTGGCGACTAGCTTTTCAAGTGGGTGGCTTGGTAAGCAAGCTACCTTCAGCATCGGTAAAAATCCCTATCAATAATAGGCCGGAATGGTGGGGAAGGAGGCCCCCCTACTTCAATGGAAAGGGGGGAATCGCCGTTTCACAGCCGCTCCTCTACAACTAACTACCTTTCGCCCAGCATGATCACGAACGAAGACAGAGAATTGCGTAGATAGAAGGACGAAACCAACCCACTTGTCCTGATCGGAACGATTGAAGAAAGAAAGAGAATGGTGGCCCCTTTCGCCCAGGGGGCATCGTCGGAGAACTATGTCGGGGACAGGGGGTGAGAACCTTCCGTTGGTTACGCCCTTTAAGTGTTGGTTCTTTCTTAGATATGGAGATAGATCCAGATAGATATATTGATAAATTGATATTATTGATCTGGTTTCAAGATCTATGAACAAGAGAGATCCCTAAAGATCCATTTGATAAAAGAGATGAATAGATAGGGCGGAGCCGGCTGAAGGAAGGGCGCTTACGCGCCCCTGCAATCTTTCTAAAGCAAGAAGCGAGAAAGTTTACTTTGAGAAAGAAGCTCCTTAGCACAAGCACTAAGTAAGAAACCTACCTTTTGACAACCTTACTAATAGTAAGGGGAAAGCTCAAGCATGCGAAGAAAGCTCGAAGAGCTTCCCTTATATATATTATAGAAAGGTTTGTAGAAAGGGGCTTCTTTTAATACAATACCCCAACCATCGAGAAAGTAGGGGCTTCAAAGCTAGCTTGTAGTTTAGGGGTGCGCAGGGAACCCTATACAAGAGGCTAGCGTGCAATGGCTTTCTCTGATGGCTTCAAAAAGCGGAGCTTGCTGTCTACTAAACGAGCCTTCACTGCCCGCCCGGCCCCTATCTTTTTTCTTCAGTCAAGTGAAGTCAAATCAATGAAGTGAACAGCCCAACCTCTTTGTTTGAAGCTTTGCTTCCCCGAATTCCAAAAAACAAGAAATAGACTTGCTACTACTATAGTTATAGTATAGGAAAAAGCTTCTCTTTGATAGCGGGGGTTCAGAAAGAATCTTATCGTAGATAGAGACTAAAACCTGTGCGGGGGTAGGGGCGGATGTAGCCAAGTGGATCAAGGCAGTGGATTGTGAATCCACCACGCGCGGGTTCAATCCCCGTCGTTCGCCCATCAATAAATGGACCATTTGTTACGGAGACACAAGACAAACCTAGAATCCTTTTTTTCTTTTTGTCATCTCGAGGCTTTCAAACGTATCCAAGCAATTGGTACCCGATTGAAACATAGAAACCATAGATTCGCGTCGCCTACTTGCTGAAAGCACAAATGGAATGGCTTATCATTCATTGTATGAAGTTTTTAAGACCTCACTAATCAGCCTTAGACTTTTTTTTTAGTTCATAATGAATGAAATGAACCCCCGCCCCGGATGAAAAGACATTATCCCCTCCCTATTACTAAACCATGGGGAGCCCCGACTAGTTTACCGGGCTAATTTTGTTGTCGTGACGATACCTTTCTTAGTGGAAGATCGGAAAAGACTTCTCTTCATCACGAGACTGATCGGATCCGCCGTAGACACCCGAGAGACCTCCACAAGGCAGGCTAAAAGAGTTAGAGGACAACAAGCAAGCAGTTACGCTTTCTCTTCCCTTGAACTTGAACCTGGTAGGTATTCCCGCAAAAAACGAATTGAACCGGGTCTGGCTGAGCCCTTCTGTCCATCCATACAAAGAACTTATTCTTGTGCAAAGCGGTGTCGACTCTTTAACGACATCGTCCGCAAATCGAGATCTATTGGAGAGAGTCATCGAATCGTCCTTGATTCCTCGATTTAATTTCGCTAATCGTTTGGTAAAGGCTAGGAAAAGGTAAGCCCGTCATTAAATTCCTTGTCAGGAAGCCCCAAGCCCTCTCTTCCTGGGATAAGGGAATTCAGCCGGCTGTTATTGCTTGAGTTGAATCAGTTTTGGAAGGTGGTAACTTATATAATAATAATAATATATATATAATAGAATCTAAATGGCTGCTTTTAGCTTTGAAGCCAAGGAAGGAAGTAAAATTGGATGAACATCTTTCAATGGTTCGGGCTTCAGAGACTCTATTTCTAATAGATTAAAAAGTAAAGTTTAAGTCTGCATTTCTTTTTCCTACTGGATTTCAAATGTCCAGTTATTATTTTGACCTGAACTTCGGAGGCGATGGATAAAATAAAAGTATTGTTGACTCAAAACTATGAATGCTACCTTAAGGGATAGAAGTTTCTCGAGCTACCGAGTTTACGAGGTGAAGGAGCGATAACCGCAACCAAGAGTCGCTTGTCGAAAGCTTGATTGACCAGAGAGAGTTTCCAGCGACGATAGCCGATTCTTTCTTGCGGGGAACGCTTTCGTAACCAATTTAAATTTCCTTGGCTTCAGGCTAGTCAACTCATCTTATGCGCTTTTTAAGAAATCCAGTTCAAGTACTCAAAAGTAAAAGAAAGAGAAGGATCTAGTGACGTAAACCACATGATGCCAGTGGCGATGAACACATCCAGCCGAAGCCAATAGCAATCAGCACTCCGGTCATGGTCTGAGAGGAAATGGTATAAATGGTTCCGGAGAGGGAAAGTACCACTTAAGAAGTCCCCAATCGTTATTTTATTTTTTCATGGATGGAAAGCCTTCGTTATATGAAATGACACTGCCAGTAGTCAGCTTTCAAGTGACCTGTAGGGCTCCTGCCACAAGGATGGGATGGCTGGCTAAGCTTGCTCCAGGACAGGAGTGGTTGGTTGAAGAGAGGTACAACCTCTGTTCCATTATTTTATTCCCCCTTATCTATCATAGTCAGACTGGAGGCCGAGAGAAAAGGATAGCCAAAAAAGACCCATAGATAGGGGGTTCTTATCAGAAAGAGAAAAAGGAATACGAATTCGATCCGTAACGTAAATAGGAAACGAATCTAGCACTACAACTAGAAGAAAGAAAAACTAGAGTCGCCGGAATCCTAATGGATTGTCCATAAGCTCTCCTCGCTACTGTAAAAATTGCAAATTTCTTTTTATACACTGGCGCAGATGATTGCCCCTAAGGCACCGATGGACCAACGCCTTCGTCTATAACCCGAATTTTTAGTAGTAGTGCCAGATCAAGCAGAGAGCGCTTTCAAGGAACGAAGTAATTTTAGTACTCTAGTAGGTAGAGGTAAACTTCGTTCTAAAGAGGTATCCGACTCAACACAATAAGTCACTTAATAGGGCTTCTCACATTGGTCCGCGGCAAAGAAAGAGCAAACCAGGCAGAAACTGGAAATGCTATTAAACACGGGGGACCTCCCGGGCTTTCTATTCCTATTCCATAATAAGCCCTACCTACTAGTATAGTACTAGGATCAGGCTTCGTGTTCGTGTTCCAGAATGGGCAGCTAAAGCCTTTTATTTGCCTTTCATGACGATGAATGAATAGTCTTCTCCCTCTGATCATGATCATGGCTTGCTTACCGGGACTTCACTTTTCCCTTGGTTGGATGGAAGTAGCCTCGTCTCGTGGCGCCGGTATCGACCATCGCACGAGCAGAGTGGCCATTTCATTCAGCACTATCTCAACATACATAAGCCCAGCAGACGTAGGCTTCTAATGGGTGATCGCATTCCGCAACTGTAACGGATTCACCCTAGGGGTTCTTCCCTCTTGTCCTCGGCAACCAGCAAGTTTCTCCTTCATCGGACAATCTCGTGCCTGAGGAGGACTCTTACAAATGAAAGAGCCAGAGTCCGCCTTAGAAGGCCTTCTTTGCTGTCCATCTGTGTGAGAGGCATTCTTCAACTTCTGGCCCGATTTATTATTGTTAATTTCAACCCCTCTGTTGTGCACTAAGAACTTTAGGAAGTTTCCTGCTGTTACGTCAAATGCACTTTTTTTTTTTACGGGTTCATCTTCAAGCCGTGTTCTCGCGCTCAAACACTGTCTTGAGATCAGACAAATAACCCGAAGGAAAGACTTCACAACTACATCGTCAATATACACCACCTCTACGATGTTGACAATAAACTAATGGAAGATGAGGTTCATTGCTCGCTGGTAGGTAACTATAGCGTTCTTCAGACCGAAGGGCATCACCTGCCAGCAGAATAGTCCGTCCGTCCAACAGCACCCGGACAACGGAACGCTGTTTTTGCCTCGTCCTCTTTGGAGATGAAAAGAAGGTTATACCCTAAGTGACCGTCCATGAATGAAAGAATGGATTGCCCAGAAGCTCTGTCCACTAACAGATCAGCGATTGGCATTGGTTTTGGTGGGGCTGAGATTCCGGAATTGCATTCTTTCCCCCCCCAGCCCCCCTTGCTCTGGGCTTTTTGTTGGGGGAAAAATACGATAGATAAGGGGATCTAATGCGAACCTTGACGCCCGACGGGCGATAAAGGTAAGGTAAGGGACATAACCAATGCTGTGTGGAAAGATGCAACGAGGAAACCTCTTCCCGTCCCGGTCGAAAGCCGTGCAAGCAAAGACGTTAGAGGATACTGCATCTCGTAACGGTAGAAAGAGGAAAGGCTAAGCGAAAAAGGTTAAGATTGCTTAATGAGTTATGGCCACTAGTCATTCGGATTTATCCTGACTCATGTCAGTATTATCACAGGGCATTTAGCTAGCCTATATCTCCGCTTTCGCTTCCGTACTCAACCGTCTCTCTCCTTAGTCCGATCTAGCCTCTATTGATTGAGAGGGTTGAAGACTCCTTTGATTTTTTTAATGCAATTAAGAATTCCACGGAACTTTCTCGATTCCAACGCAACTTATCCTTTTGGAGCTGACGTAACAAACTACGCGAGCCTCCCGACGAAGCCAACATAAATCCTATCCGAATAAAAAAAATAAAAGGCAGTTTAATTATGGTGGTATACCAGCCGCCTGTTCTGGAACTTCCAGTTCCAATCGAAGCATATCTATCCGTAAATGGATTTGTATGTATAGCCACTTCAGTCGTGCTCGTTGTTTCTCTAAAGTATCTTTTTTCTGGGAACATGGTCAACCATAAATTATTATTTTCGCTATTCTTCATCCACCGATGCAGAAAATTATCCAGTTTTCCATTCTCATATGAGGCCGGAAAGTTTATTGGCAACAGGTCGGCACGAAGTGATTCATCATGCTCAAACATGAGGCGATCGTTCGTTAGGGACGGTTTATAGATCATCAAATTCCCACAAATGGAATGAGAAGTGGGTCCATGTAAATGATCGAGACCTCGGAAACAACAACGCTCCTTCCCCATATGGAGTTCGGAACCCAAAGGCAATCGTTGAGTGAACTGTATCTTCTTTGTGTTAGTTGACCTAAGCCGCACCATTACTGCTGGGGTGGGGCTCGGCCTCCGAACCGTACGTGGGGCGAGTTTCTGCCTCATACAGCTCGGGCCGAAGACCGGGGGAAGTTTAGGAGAGATGGGGAGACCCAGCAGCTGCCGGTCGGGGCGGGGATAAGCTTGTGAAGAAGCAAATCCCCCCCAAAATCCATTTATATACTATAGCGCTAGCGCTTCGCGTTCTTTCTATTTCATCCCATTTTTTTTCGGGATAGGCGGCGAATACTAATCTAATAAGTGAAGTAGTCGTCGTCTGACCAATTGGCTCGGACACCAGACCGCTCGTGCCCGCCCATTCTGTCTCGCCCTAAATGGAATGGCTCTCTTAGTTACGCTGCGCCCCGGTCTGAGTCCCCACGTCCGCTCTTCTCCGCCCGCAACCCAAGAAGTTGGCTTTGCCAACACAACATTAGGGCCATCCCCTTCATTCTATGCCGACCCCGGCCCGGGGCTGGCTTTTTGGGAAGCCCGTTCCCACCGCGCTCACGGCCCGGCTGGCCTTCCAGCGGTAGTGGGAATTATCCCGTTCCCTGGTCAAAGACTTGGTTGGATGCGGGATCTACTCCGCGAGGAGCGGTACGGACGTAGATGATATCATCACGACCTCTCTTTTCGTACCGCTAGGGATGCTTAACGCCACTTCGCCAACTGGCATTACCTGCGCTTTCGTCTCTCTCAGTGTGGTCAGCACTGGGTGTTTCCGAGCAGCGAGGCTTACACCCATTCGCATTAGTTCATCCAAAGTTCCTTACCCTTATGCACGAATTATTGAATAAGCCATCTTCCTATCAAGGTTAAGGAGTCAACTGAGCATCTCAGCGGCGGGATTGAATACCCGGATCGAGTCAGAGTTCACGCCGCCCGCCCCGAACAAATAGGAGGCGTGGGCCACAGGTCGCACATAAGCCGCCGGGTCGCACGACAGAAGAACACCCAACATACAGATGCACACTCCAAAATGTGAAATATTCATCTTCATTGGAGCTTTTTGGTGGTAGTCGTGACCAACAGCCATCAGCTGTCGGCTCGTTGGTAAGGCGAGAGCTTCAAGCCCGATTTCAGGTTCAGGTGGCACACCCCCCACACAAGCACCACCCGACGAAGGGGGGACGGGGAAAGCTACAGGCCCAAAACCTTCGACCCTTCTTTCTAAATGGGGGTGCCCGGAGCACCCCATCTTGTCATTTCGTTGTTGCTCATTCCCGTTAGGGTTAGGCCTAAGTCTTTGGTGTCTCCTTCTCCGCGCCCGCTCACGCTTTGCTGACCTATCGCGTGGTAAAGAGAAGAGAGTACGAAAGAATAGTAAACAGAGCACACCGCAGAAAGATTCTAAATATGAGAAGTCCCCCTTGGATTCGATAAGAAGGAAATGAAGAACGGGAACGAAACGAAATGAGGCGTTTCCAGCTCTAGTTTCGGATGAGCTTCTCCCAATTATGTCTGGTAATAGAATAGGGCGGCTTGCTCTGACCAAGACTCCACTTTTTGCTCCGTCCATGGAGCGTATGAATTTCCTGGAATGTAGATAGACCAAAAGAGGGAATGAAGGGATAAGAATAGGAATTATAGTCCCATTGGAAAAAGGGGCACCTGTGGGAACATCTCTACTGACGAACCATTTCAATAGTAAGGGTGCTGCCGTGCCACGAGGCACGACCATAGAAGTAATGAAAAAGAAAAAGTTATGTAGTTGGACCATCTGCTCTATCCGTTCGAGTTTCGCTTCTCTAGATAAGATGAGACGCTAAAAATGAAAGTGTTCGCAACGCATACCGAAAGGATACCAATGAAGCCGACCATTAATGACTAGTTCGAACACCAGGAGCGGTCTGATCCCTGATTTGATCAAACAGACTGCTCTTAGAAAGATGAAAGAAAAGCAAACTCTCCAAATTGTTGACCAACCTTTCCTTCAATGATAGAGGCAAGAAGACTTTCCGGCCAGGCCTTACTATAACCAACCTCACAGATCCCACTCCATCTTTTACACCGATGTATCGTACTCTCTCGACCAGGTCATCATAAGAAAATACTGCGAAATCTTTCCGAAGTGAGAGAAGGAGGGAAGGCGCGCTACAACTAACATAACAGCCAGCTGAAGCTAGCTAGCTAGGCTAGCGCGCAATGGCTTTCTCTGATAGGGGCTCGCTTCTTCAAGCTCCGCCCAACCTATACAAGGTGCTGCTCGCTTTCTCTCAGCCACCAGTGGCTTATGTAGTGGTCGGCATTCCTACGTGCTCCTCTTTGCCCCCTACTTAAGAATCCAAAGGTCACCTTTGGCTGTTGTCTTGACGCTTTGGTTACGAAAGTAGCCGGGGTCTAGGTTTATGGATGGATTTTGTCAGCGAAAGTCCCTCAAACTCAATCACAACAACATGTCGTGACCGGTTAGGCTTGGTGGATTTTGTCAGAAAAGAAAGTCGGTTTCGGGGGTGGGTTCATTGATTAGTACACCTCCGGTGCTGATAAGGTCGGGACCGTGGTCGTCCGTCTCAGGTTTGCCGGCCGATAAGATCTCTGAGATTGACCAGCCAGCTGGGTTGGTTTGGCTATTCCTTTCTATTGAAAAGAAGGAGTCAGCTGTCTGCGCGAGTCACCTTCTTCTAGGCTCCGCTGGACGACACGGCATTCTCGTTTAAATATAGGCCGGCCGCACTTGTGATGGTTCCCCAAGATCCAATATATATGACCACTTAGGTCTACGTTGCCACGATATTTTTCTATGGAAGCGGGCGGGCTGTTAGAAGTTCGGCCCGGTTTTTTTGGTGTCGTAGGGGAGGGATTGACCTTTTTAACGCATATTCACTCGTACCGGCATGGCCCCACTGATTTGTTTTCGATCGGAGCATCAAGCAGCGCAACCCGGTTCTACTTGACTAAGCCCCGTGCTCGTCCAAGGAGGGAGTTTGCTTTACCCAACTCCCTTTTTGATAACAAGGCAGAAACCCCCGACCCGACATTCATTAGTTTCGAATGAAGAATGAAGAGTGCCCCAGCAAGCACCTACTCCTATCAAAATTAAAAGCGTGACTTTACTAAACAAGCAATAAAAGCTCTTTACTAATAAAATAGAAAGGGCTTTTATCGCTTGTAGCTTTCTTCGCATGCTTGAGCGCATTAATAGAATACATATAAAATAAAAAATGAACTTGAGTTTTCAATAAGGCTCGCGTAGGGGCGCTCACGTTTTTTGGCTTACCTAAAATCTTAGATTTTTAAGTTGGTAAAGACCCACCCCTTGTTTCAGTCAGAATGAGTCCCCGGGACCCCGGGACATTGGCTTCCGCCAACAGTGGACTATTAAGGATCGCATCCCGCGCATATTCTACATTATAGCCTGCAACTGATTCAGCTTCCGCTTCTGGGAGATCAAACGGAGCTCGATTAGTTTCTGCTAGACGAGAAATGAAGAACATAACCAATACAGGGAACAAGGGAATACCGGACCATATCTGCTTTTGCGCCATGACAATCTCACTCGAATTACGGGGACCTACACATATTAGTACAGTATACCGGGGTCCCCGGCCAGAACCACACGTGCAAGTTTCCCTGCATGTGGCTCGTCCGCGCTTTCCGAGGCGCTGCCTGTGACTCAGCATGGGATAAGAGGGCGTCACACTTTCGTGTTTAGAGCATTGTCCGAGTGAATAGGCAGCGCCTACCAAGCAAAGCTTTCTTGAAGAGGCTGGTTCCGCATTTTTTTAAGATGTAGGGGCAAGGCAAGCCCCAGGAAAGTCTAGGTTGGCTTCCAGCTCAATCTCGGCCGGCATCCAGCTCTCGAGGGGGTGGGGTCCTGGAGCGAACTACTCATTGCAGTCTTGCCCCAACCCAAGGCCGTTAAGGTTGGTGAGGAGCATTGTTTTGAGGGAGGGAAAGCGTGGTTGACAAGCCACTTCGAGGAAGCGACTGGAGTGCTTTCATCAAATGATGCATATGGGCTGAGCCATTCCCATCCCAAGTGGTGGCCCGATTCGGCCTGTCGGGAAGAGATTCACATAGAGACTTTTGCTATCCGGGAATCTCTTTCTATGTTAGCTAGCGGGGGCGGGCTTTCCTATGATAGTCCCGCTGCGGCCTCTGACCGTCCGTTACGTCTCATCTTGATTTGGCTATACTTGTATGTAGCCAGCCATGTTAGCTTCACATGAGAGAGCCCTTTTTTTTAAGCTCATCAGTCAGCTCGGCTCCTTTCCTATTCAGCTTTGCCGCCTATTAAGAGAATAGGTCCCGTTCAAGCGGCCCGCCTTTATTCATCTATACCAGCTGCCACGCACGACCCAATAGGAACGATTTGCCCCTATCTAGATAAGAAGCAGAACGCGCCATCACCTACAGCCCTTTCCTCTGCCGGGGACTTCCACGAAATGAAAACGGGCGGCATCGTCGTATGCTCGACATTGGTTGCCCTGGTTTATATCCCGGAGTACTCCTATGGCCGATCTGTCACCCAACCTACTAAAAAATCTAAAGGCTTGACCCCGTCCCGTTTGGAGAATGACCCTTATGGCATGGCTTAGTCAGTTATTCTCGCAGTTCAGATAAGATTCGGACCGCCACTTCTCTGAAAGCATGGTTCTTGCCTTCCTCTTTCCTCCCTCCTTGGAGCTCGTCCATTCGTTAGGTGATCCCTTGCTCTCACGTTCGAGTGTTTGCTCGTCGTTTAGGCCGGTGAGTGAGATTTCTGCTCATTGCAGTCACCTCCGGGGTTCTTC
>Ga0209281_1000170_pt1:117500-120000 | contig 153531 bp, 88 predicted proteins | sample MedtruBG_FD_187514 | JGI IMG/M metagenome (GOLD analysis project Ga0209281, IMG submission 187514) | Root nodule microbial communities of legume samples collected from California, USA - Medicago truncatula BG (SPAdes) (version 2) | ecosystem: Host-associated > Plants > Roots >... | reverse complement strand
ATACTGATCATGGCATAAACCATGCCTAGATACCCGAAGACCGGTTTTCCCGAAAAAGTCGAAACGATATGACTTATGATACCGGATCCAGGCAGAATTGGAATATACACCTCTGGATGACCGAAGAACCGAAAGAGATGCTGGTATAATATGGGGTCTCCCCCTCCTGCGGGATCAGAAAAGGTTGTATTAAAGTTTCGATCGGTTAATAACATTGTAATTGCCCCTGCCAGTACCGGAAGTGATAATAAAAGTGGGAATGCTGTTACTGGAACGGACCACACAAATAGGGGTGATCTATGCATAGTCATTCCAGGTCCACGCATGTTGGAGATAGTTGTTATAAAATTGATAGAACCTAAAATGGATGAAACACCAGATAGATGAAGACTAGAAATTGCTGAATCAACTGCTCCTCCAGAATGGCTGGTAATACCACTTAAGGGCGGATAGACCGTCCACCCAGTGCCGCTACCCACCTCTACTAAGGCTGAGCTTAATAGGAGCAAGAGACTTGGTGGCAACAACCAGAATGAAATATTATTTAATCGTGGAAATGCCATGTCAGGTGCACCTATAAGAATCGGAACAGACCAATTACCAGATCCACCTATCATCGCCGGCATAACCATAAAAAAGATCATTAAAAAAGCGTGAGCCGTTATTAAAACATTATAAAGTTGATGATTCCCACCAAGAATTTGATCGCCGGGTCGTGCTAATTCCATACGAATCAATACTGAGAAGCATGTGCCCATCACTCCAGCAATGGCACCGAAGATGAAATATAGAGTCCCTATATCCTTGTGGTTAGTGGAGAACAGCCATCGGACCGGATTTGTCATAAAATGGAGATTCTTTCGTTTCCTTCCTTATCAGAGAGGGGCCCCTTCTTAGGGAGCGGGGCTTCCTTCTTGAAAAAGGGGGAGTGAGAGGGGAAGGGAGAATGAAAAGAGGGGGTGGGGAAGGTCCGGAAAGCCCTCACTTTATTGATGGGAAATTTTGATCCCCTTTTCTTTCCTCTCCCCCCCCCGGTTCTGGTTCAGGAAAGGGTCAACGCAAGGATCTTACTTCGAAGCAATCTCTGGAGTTTTCCCTTATCCGAACGGGTCTTGCAATAAAATAGGATTTCATATTGAGCTCCAAATAAACGCTATTGGGATAGGATGGTTCCTACTAGCTCTCCCCCCTAAGAACCGCACGTGCGAGTTCCCCCGCATACGGCTCAAGTGGCTAAGGTTTGAAGACGCTCGACCCGCAACCCCCTATCAGAGAAAGCCTTGGAGGTTCGCGCATCCGGAGAGAGGAACGAATCCTTCGCGCTTGGTAAGCGCTTCGCTGTAGCCAAGCTTACTGCTAGCCTATCGCCTAGAGCCAAGCTTCGACCGCGACTGCTCGTCACTTCTGGGCGCCTTTTTCCGTCACCCGAGATCCAAGTCAGCACCGGCAAAGATCTCTTGATTCCTCGCGGCCGGGCCGGCTTGGAAGCAAGCTACCTGTCGCCTATCTCACCCCCTTTCTTATTATTAGTAAGATAGGTTGCCCCTTTCCCCTTTCTCTAAGAAGAAGGTAAGCATCCCTCACTGCCGATCGCCTTCAGCAGGGTGAGCCTTCGCTTTTTGGATCGTCTTCTGCCCAATGTCAATGTGGTACCCTCCCGTTTTTGGTTCCCATTGGGTTTACCTTGTTTACAGGTCGACCCCATGGCAGCAAGAAAAAAAGGCGATCTTGTGCTATACTCCGGTGATCTCTTTCCTACCGAGGCACGCAAACCCCCATCGTGTCCCAGATCACATTCCGTAAATCGAAAGGGGAAGCCTACTCATCCATCAGCTCCTCTCGTAGATCGGTGCGGTTTTACGAAGCGTCTAAGCACAGTTCACTCGCGTTGATCAATCAAGAGCTTTGCCGCCACTCCTTAAGGTTACCTGTTGTATCAGACACTTCTTTAATTCTTTCCCACGCTGCATACCCCCTTATTCTTAAGGTAAGGTAAAGGGCCAGGCATGGTGGGGTAGGAGCATTCTGCCGGCAATCTTTTTGGCTTGACCAAGAAGTCTTATGTCCCCCGAGTCGCACGGCGTTTTAACCGAAAAAACTTCTTTCGCAATTCATGCTTTTCTGTTTTTATGACCAGATATTTTTTCTTGATTTCCATTTCAAATTGTTCTCTGGACTTTTTATCAATATGAGGCGATCGTAACACAGTATATAAGACTCGTGATTCAGGCAATCCAATCTTCCGTGTGTAAGGCGGAAGCCCCCCAAAATTGTTTTCCAAAAATGGGTGATCAAAAGATCGAATCACTATGCGTATCTTGGTGGTCATTACTTTATAATTTCTTTTTGGCTTACTCCTCTTCCTGTTCTATTGATCAGAAGCATCCAGCAGCGCCACGGAATGGACCTAATCACCACCCCAGTAGATTAAGTACTGGAGTTCTCATCCTGGCTTTTCCACCTTAGTTTAGTAGTGGGTCTTATAACCAGGAGGAGTATT
>Ga0209281_1000170_pt1:70000-112500 | contig 153531 bp, 88 predicted proteins | sample MedtruBG_FD_187514 | JGI IMG/M metagenome (GOLD analysis project Ga0209281, IMG submission 187514) | Root nodule microbial communities of legume samples collected from California, USA - Medicago truncatula BG (SPAdes) (version 2) | ecosystem: Host-associated > Plants > Roots >... | reverse complement strand
ATAATTTTTTGTGACCCCAATACATCTTGCATGCATAATATAATTTTTATTTTATTAATAATAAATAAGCCCTTGGCATAGAAGCTGTGAAAGAATAGGCTGCTGGAGGAAGAACCGCCCAAAAGCGGGAGAGAAGCGGAACGGGCAAGTCAGCCAGAGCAACTTTTAGGGAAGCCAGCTCCTCATCTGACTTTGTTTGAAGGTCGGTGTCGAGGAATGGCATGGTCTCCGGGAGAAAGAAAGCCAAAGGAGCGAAAAGCACACCATCCTAGGTAAGCAGCATCTTTGAAGCGGCATCTCACTCAATATACGCAATTCTCTGATCTGTCTTTTCCGGCCGATTCCGTGCCACTCTACTTTGGACCCTCTTGCAGGAGCTCGGACTGAGTCTAGTTTAGGTCCATCCGAGGGTTTGCCTTTTCCTTCTGCACTTCTTCACTTTTCTGCTTTTTGGATGGGTGCTCCCCCCCGAGTGAAGGCATAAGCCGTAGCCGTAGACAGTCACTAGCACTAGTTTGATCGCTATGCCATTCTCGGCAACGATGTGGTGATAGCTGATCGACGAGTTGCTTCGGTCTACCTTGTTGAATCATCTACATTGATTGAGGACTCGATGTCAGAATGCATTCTTCGATACCCTTTTGTAGAAGTTTTCATCTAGTTCCTGTAGCTAGTCGTAGATGCATATTATAGCTGCTATCGGATCAGAGGTTCGGGGGATTTTGAACTATATTATTTATAAATATAATTAAATAATATTCCTGTTGGATCTCTTGCTTTCAAGTTCTCTTAGTTTCTATGTAACTCAATCAGGACGTAGATGTAGATACGGATAGGGGTAAACCGGGTAACCAATCCCGGTGGCTGGATGACTCCTTCACCCTTAGATCGCAAGACTAAGGCCAACGAGGCGGAACCTCGGTGGCGTGATAGGCTGGTTCTCACCAGGGTCAGGTCAGTCCTATCACAAAATTTGAGTTTCTAACCTCACTCTGCTTGGTAAGGCAGAGCCCTATGTTAGTCAAATAGGCACCCCCCGGTTTCTTAGTGAAACTCATCAAGGTGAGGTGGGCTAGCTTATAGCTATTCTATCACTCAGGGATCCAGAATGGAGCAACTGGGGGTGACGCGGAAGCCACCCGGGTGGGGTAAGATATGATATCAAGCGGCCTCATGCAGGTAACCAAACCTGCGTAGGAAGCTTATCTATTTAGATAATAGGCTTCCATCTGGAAAACTTTTTTTATAGGATATCTATAGTTAGACTCATCCAATGCAATGGTGGAAGATCTTCGGCTACTAAAGTCAATGTGTAATAAGTTTATTTTAGTAGTCACTGATGGTCTAACCTAACCAAGGAGCTCTGTATCGGAGCATACCTCTTTGCCAAGCAGGTAGTTTGAATCGCCGGTCAGGCGCGGCGCTCTGTTTACTGCTTTATATCTGAAGCAGTGCGCAGTAACACTTCAACAGGCGTACGGTGGGATTACCTCGTATGATATTCATACTAAACTATCTGTACACGTATCACTCACTAGATCAGGTTACCTTAGGATCATACCATCCTTTCATAGACAACAAATCTATATATAAAAGGGATGAGAAAGCTGATATGCTAGTTAAACTCTACTTATCGTTCTTTAGTTTATCTAGAGCGATTAAGTTAGCAAAACGGATTTCTCCGTCTTTGTTTGCTAGCATAACTGATCCTATGTCTGACGTTCACAAATTTTCAGAAGTCAGAGATTGGGGTTAATACGTAAACTAGCCAATCGGTACCTATATCAAGCCCTCTCACGCCCCCTTTACCAGGGAATCTCGTGGGAACCGACTTGGAAGGCTCTGCCAACGGATCGTAAGCGACCAGGTCAGTCTCGCCGTGAAAGAGGCATATTTGCCAATTTTACATCACAGTGACTCTGGTTCGCTATGCTCCGTTTATCGATGTCTGTTAACCCTGCATTAGCATTAGGAATGACGCAGAAGCTTACATCGAAAGGATCAGCAGCCTTTTTTATGGTCATCCATTACCACCTCGTGATGAATGGAATGATTGGCTATCCAATATATCAGCCAATAGTTCTGTTACAATTCCATAAAGTATTCTGATGGAGTTTGACAGTACTGGTGACTTATTTTGCTATCCTGGCGGGTTCTCGCATTCAGTTGAGTCTGGTGCGGGCAAGAGGAGGGTGTTTGCCATAGGAAACTATGTCAATCAGAGGCTTCTCCGACCTCTCCAGCCCCGAAATGAGGCTATTTTCCTTCTCTACGACCACAGACTGAAGTTAGAAGATCCACCGGAGATAGTCCTTTCTTTGACCTACCTTGACTTTAGTGGGTCTACGAATCCGCGGAGGGACAAGTCTGCTAGTGACCAAGCATCGAGTCAAGATAGGAGCAACCCCCCATTCAAACCAACCTATAAAACAAGTTTTCACTAGGTTTTATCTGGAAGGCGGGAAGAGCTCTATTGGAGCAGGCGGGAAGCCCTACAGTAATGGGATCCGTTACTTGACTTGTGAAGCCCTGTGCTCGAAGCAAAATAAGATTACTTGCACAAAGAAAGTGACCAAAGATATATTAAAAACTAAGAAAGAAACCAAAAACGTTGCAGGAGTTCCTGGAAGTCAGTCAACTCTTGCCGATAGTCGGGCAATCAATCCATCCTTCGTCTCGGGCACAAAAAAGGAACTCTTGTACTGGAAAAGAGAAGGACGCAATGCCTTTCTTTTACTTACCCTTTTTCTTCTCTTATGTATGATATTTATAGTGACCCAGTAATGCCCCATCAAAGAGCCTATTCGTCGTAAGCCCTTTTCACCCTCACAGCTGATTCGACGGGATGCAGATTCTCGAACAAGAACACATGTAGCTCCTTCTCAAAGACCGGATTCTCAAGCAGGGGTTTTGAAGCTTCTTCTATCATTCTCGGTATCAACAAATTACCTCCTCGTATTACATATTAGAAAAAAAGGTAACCTGATCTCCTCACTGGAGTTCTTTGCATTGGGCTCGCTCGGTTCGTCTGTTCATTGTAGGAAAGCGGCAGGAACCTCTTTTTCTTTTTGAGGTCAGCCCGCTTTCTTTCTCTGATCCCCAATATGAGTGAGACCAAGATGGCTGACTGGAGTGCCACAAATCAGCTGGTCATGTCATGGCTTCTAAATGCTATTTTTCCTAAAATTTCTACCAGTCTTATTTATATTTAAGACATCGGCTAAACAGGTATGGTCTAGAGGAGCTAGAATCCTTAAAGGCTATTCCTGACCGATTCCCTTTCGTCTCTGCTAAGATGGACGAGAAGAAGGATAATAATAGGTTTACCCGGTTGGACTATTACGGAATCTTCTTCTTCGAATTAGCCTCAAAGGCAAGGTCTTCTGAGCTCGTCTATTGTGTTTTTTACATGGATAAGCCTCTTCTCTTATGGGCTGGCCGTCCTTCTGTTTCGATGAATGGATTGACCATGAGCTTACAGTGCCTTGTAGAAAGCATAGCCTCATTGTTCACTCACCGAAGATTATTCTCTTCACATAGATCTCGGGATACGAGACCTTCCTTCAACTACGAACTAAGCAGCCTTGAAAGTTGAAAGAAAGGAGTAGTGAAATGAAAGAAGAAGGGAATTCCTTATTGGATAGTCCCATCCCAATCCAATACGAAAACGAGTAATGAGCCCCTTTATGTTGTGGGCAGCAGAGATTATATTCTTATTCTTCTCTTTGCTTTGGTACCAGCCTTGATATCTCAATCTTGCAAGGCACGACAGGCATCGGAACGAACTCCGCGGAGAGCCACTCTTTGGTCCAATAAAGAGACAGATCAGCATCCATAGAATCTATCTAGAAAGAGGCAGTCTGCCGCATCAAGAAGAAGCACATCTTTTTTTCGAGAATCTATCCCCTTTCTTACCGGAAGTTACATTTAAGAATATATCCATTAAAGGAAGATTGGACAATGGGGATCTTTACCTAAAGGTGCGGAGCGAAGTCTGCATTTCTTGCTAGTTCTTCTCCCAGTCTCGGACTCAGCCTTTTAGCCGATTCGCACCTTTACTCTCTGTCTCAATCGAGCCGGTCAGATCAATAGAGAAGTCAGGCACTCGATAGACTTAAAGGAAGGTTCCGCCCGTAAATTTCTTGATCAATGTTACCGGGAAGCAGCAACAGAGACAGATTGAGTGCTAAAGCTTCTGTCCCGTAACGGTTGATCCGTCGGATTTTCGCCTTCAATGACCTATTGTAGTGTAGGAGGTGGCCTTCCCAAGGCCAGAGGACTGGTGACTACCATAACGGTTTTTATTTTAAAGCAACACAGGTTACCGCGCGAGGTCGTGGTAGAAAGAATCTTGGCCGTGGTCGTAGTTCATTGGTGATTGTCAACGAGGGGAGTGGAAGTTTTTCAGGTAAGCCATACTTCCAAGGTGAGCCGTAAGGCGAACTATTAGAGTGGGTAAGCGCCTCTACTTTTATTATAGTGGGTAGAGGGTTTCTGAGCTAACTGGCCATGTTGGTACCACCACAATTGTAGTAATTATTTCATTGATTGATCGACCAGTGGGATATTCTCTTACGTACAGAATTAACGGGCTTAACGAAGCTCTTCGATGCGCTTCGCGTCTCTGTTTGTTCGTCCCAGTCTCTGTTCGGGTCTCTCCTTCAGCATGGCTCTCTCTTAGAGCCTTGTACCTTTATTTATATTTTTTTTAGGATGGGTGTAGCTTTCTTTCATGTAGGAATTTCTCCCGCTGTAATGTAATATATAGGAGTTCTCCCGGCTTTATTTATGATAGTTGTGTTCTTTCTATTCCTTCCAGCCGAGGGAGAAGAAGGGTAAAAGAATGAAAGGTAAGCATGTCGTGTCGACGCACGCGAAAGGCTATCAATGTACAAGTCCACTTCGATAGCCAAGCAATGAGGGAGTCTGAAGAGACTTCCAGTTCGCTGGACTTAGTTTTAGATACTCCAAGCCTCGTTATGTTAATTCTTTTCTGTAACGGATTTCGATATTTAATGTACAGGTCGGTTGGGAACCTAATAAGACAAGCCAAGCGCTTAGCTTAGTTCGGCCGTTTACAAATTATAATACCGAAACTGAGAATTCCAGATGCCCTAAGACAGATGCCACTAAACAAGTAAAGGACAACAGACAGTATTCGTGGATCGGGAAGACCAACTCTCATTCAAGGAAGCGGACCGTTGACGACAGCAGGCCGGGAAGGAATAGAAAGCGGGGATAAGGTCTCAGTGTAGTCGATGTCCTCTTTCAGAGTGAACCCCTTGGCGACAAGCCTGGCCTTCTATCTCTCAATCTTGCCTTTTGATTCCCTATTGGTCTTATCAATTTACACCCTACGGGCTTTAGGCTTGGCTAATTTTCTTTCTCTGGGTTTCAGAGTGAGTGGGTTAAGGAGCCTTTTTCCGCCTTTCGTCTTTCCAGTCAAGCAGTGGTTCCCCTCTCATGAATCTACTCGACCATTCCGGAATGAGTGAGCTTTTGTATCCGTATTGAAGAATCCGGTTATCGACTCGGCAGCTATTGAATCTAAGCCAATTGAATCAGCAACCGCTGGTACAGTAAGCGGTGTTCAAATAGCGGATCTTCTCCGCTGCTAGCTCTTCTTCTTACTAGGTTATGCTTCCTCATAGTTCTCTTTAACATGATTCTCTCATACGCACTCCTATTAAATTAAAGGAGTTAGGAAGCGATCTGAGTAGTTCTGGTAGCGCCCTGGTAGCCAATGAGCGCTTGTCTGGTATCGAATGAGCTCAAGTAGTTGAGTAGCTAAAGGCGTTGCCTTAAAAGTGAGGAATGAATGTCCTATCTTCGGGTAGCTTCCTACAGACTTCTTCCCTTATTTATGGAAGTGTGAAATAAGAACAGAGGGTATTGACTTATTAGCAGCTCAAGCTCCATTTCAAAGGTGAGGAGTTAACCTTCTTTCTGGCTGATTCAATATCACCGGAGTCTGCTCAGGGTTCCAAACCAGCAGCGAAGTATCTTTTCTACGATACACTGGAATCGGGTCGCGGGAAGAAAGCCTACCGACGGGTATGAAATACAGGGATTCGGCATTCAAGAACTCCCTCCCAGCCATCCTATCTTGTGTAAAAAGAGCTTTCAGGCCAGTACTCTTTCTCTCCTGGAAGCGAAGGCAGGAGCAAAGCCTATTGATTCACCTGTTTGCTAACCTACTAGTCGACTACCCGCACTCTGTAACCAGAATAGGGCTCTGGAGTTCATACCACCCGGCGGTTCATCATAAGTCTGGAAGGCGGCGCCTAAACTAGTCGGACTTGCTTGAATCGATACGCTTACCGCTGTCTATTCAATTGATTTTGTTGCCCCCCGGCCCAGGCATTGTCTTAGCTCTTCACCCAACACATATGATAGATACGGATGGGGGGACGTATGCCCTACTAGATGATGCCTTTACTTTCACTTTATAAGGTACCTTCGAGACCAGAAATTACTGCCTGCCCTACGAGAATGATTTACCTTTCTTTCCTAACAGAATTACTCCCTCCTACTCCTACCTTGCTTAACAAAGGCTTTCTCATGCTTTGAATGCCGGCCGGGTCCACGGCCGTCTAAATCGACAGAGACCTGTACCTCATTCTCAGCACCCCTTACAGTCTCGGGCTATTTCGCCCTTAGCTCGGCGTTCATCTTTCCGGTCTAGCTCAACGATGAGCTCTTTAGATGTTCAGTCTGTTCGGACGGATATGACGTTGCATGTCATCATCATGGGAACCTCATCATCGCAGGTATCCTCGGGTCCCGACAGATATCCGTCTGCAGGCTTAGAGCTTTGCCACCAATGAATTCATTATCATACTAAAATTATAATAGCTTAATTGGTTTTGCTTTGGACTCTGCTCTCACTAACGTCGTAGAAAGCCATTCTTAAAGCGACCAAGCAATCTGTTTCAATGTACTCTATCCGTACCCCGATACCTATTGAGGAGCAAATCCCTGCACTCTCGTAGTAAATTATCCTTTCCTCCTCTTCCTGCTGAACCAATGAGCTCCAATCGGGCGCCTTTACTTTCTCTAAATATAACGACCATCTCACCGGAAAGTAACTCGCTACCTTAACTAAAGGCATGCCTTTACTCCAACAGCAGGACTCTTGCTTTCTAAAGACTTGAGCAGAGATCTTATAGTTGAAGAAAAGACCACCAGTAGTTTGCCACATTTGCTGATGAAAGAACAGCAAGAACGGGTTTTTGAAAGACAAATGCAAAATGCAAAGAAAGCAGAAGATGCGGCTTAGCCAGCTTGCTCTAGTCCCGTACGATAAGGATGAGAAAAGGCCCACTACGAGAGGAGAGAGTGATTCAGCTGCTAACAAGCGCAGGTTTTTCATGAAATGAATGGTTATTCGGGAAACGTCTGTTGATGAGGAGGTGTTACATAGTATCAAAAAGGAAACCAGGGCTCCGTTCGAAGAGACGAAGTTTGGTCCTTCTCCCTCACATGCTCCTTCCCATGAGCAACTCGGTTGGCTTCGTGAACGAGAACGCTGATCACCCTCACGCGGGAAGATGAACATTTAAAGGGCTGAAAGGGTAGCGACGGGATGTAGATCTTGATTTTGGAGGTAGCGTACTGTAGTTATAATGCCTTCGACACGGTTGAGGCTTCTACTTTTCTTCGGTCCCATCCCAGCCCAACAATCAAGCCAAGCGTAACGACCGCAGAAGGTACGGCCGAAGAAATCATCTCCAAGTCAACAGCATGTCGGGCAGGTCAAAGGTGATCCTAAAATCCGGGGAGAATCGATAGGAACCTAAGCGAGGCCGAAAAATTGATATTACGCAATCCTTACTGTCCATCTTTATCCACCAACCCCCGGCCCCCCAATAGAATAGAGGATATTTAATGCCTCGTGAAAGTCATTACTGGCAAAGCCATACTCCGTAATATCAGAAAAAATCTCATATAACGTAGATCCGCCGGATCCCCAATGAATGACCTGCTCGACTATTTTTGAATATGTCCTGTTTTCCGGCAGGGAAAATTCTGTGTTACCGTCAGTTTTTTAACACTTTCGGTGACAGCATTCAAAAGTGTATCAAAAGCGTTTTGCTCCAGGGGATCGTAGTTCAAATTCGTATGGGGAGCGGGGGAGGGTTAGATTAGAGGGAGGGGGACTGCGAACGCCCGTCCCATGAAGCGCCAGGGAACCTCCTCCCGGGCTGGGCTAAGGGACTGCAATCAGCCGCTTCCCCTGTAGTCGTCAGCTCGTTCTTGACAGATCCGATCGGGTGTTCATAATCTGGAGTAAAAGGATTCGAACCTTTGCATGCCGGTACCAAAAACCGATGCCTTACCACTTGGCTATACTCCATACGGCTTTTGGACGGTAGAACGAACGGGGAGAGGGGGAAGGGAGAAGCAGGGCTCGAAGAACGAGCCGTGCAAGAACGCGGGGATATAGCAAGTAAGCAGCAAGTTATCCCTTCACGGACCGACTACAACAAGCTCGCGACTCTAATAGAAACAGACGGTAAGCTCTCTGCTCTATTTGCTTGCAAAGCGTTTACCTATCTTGGCGAACGCTTCTGTAACCTTAGACTCGTTACGCTTAACGCCCACTTACTTAAAGACTCGTTGGCTCCGCGTCCACCGAAAGTCGGGAACCTTCGTCAGCATTTGGTACTCTCTCGATAGCTTCAATAGTTCACTGAAAGCCTTTGGTGTAATGAACCGCAAGCCCTTCAGAAAGAAAGACATAATAAAAAGGCTTGGTTGCGGGAACCGACGGTAACGAAGGTTACCGGGCCGATGCGGCCGGTTACCGGGAACCGCAAGGTTGCAAGGTTCCCGGGAAACGACCTTCCCTTTGTTTGTAAAGTAGGCCTTTTGATAACTAATTAGAGTTGACATGAAATGGATCACGGAAGAAGACGTATCTGATGAATGAATGATTCAATCCCCTCTCACCCACACGGGTTCTTCTATGGAAGGGGTTCCCCTTATTCTATGTGAGGTGGGGCGTACGTAAGAGCGGAACCTAGATAGAACGCGGAGCGCCGGCCGCCGATACAGTGACCATGCTTACCAGCTCTGACCATTGCCGCCTATAGATATAGATGGAAGGTAGCTTGCTTCTCTTCTCCTAGGCGGCTCCCTGCACATGTTATTCGCGAAGAAAAGGCAAAGGCAGCGAGCGGTTCTTCGCTTAGTAGAGCTACCGGCCGCCGGTTACTTTCTGAGGGGCTCCGCAGGAGAAAAAGAAGGTCCCCCTTACTCTTCTCTCTTAAAGCTTTACTTTATAAAGCTCGGCGAGAAAGGGTTGGTTAAGAACTATTGACTGTAAACCATAGCAGTTACAGTCACTCAATTGAAATGTTTGCCTTTGGAATGAAGATGGATGAGCAGAGGTTTGAAGACGCTCGACCCGCAACCCCCTATCAGAGAAAGCCTTGGAGGTTCGCGCATCCTCTTGGAGAGGAAAGCCTGGAACTGATGAAATTCGGGGGAAACATGGAATCGGTCACTATACTGGGGGGGGCGAGACATGACCGCGACTTAAGATTCAAGTACCGTTGAAAAGACTAAAGGAACGGGGGGAATTACTACCTGTAATAAAGCACAGGCTAATACGAGCCGACCAGAAGATTACCAGATCCTGGACACAATCTTCCTAGAGATGGAGAGCCCCTTGCCCCGCCTTTTCTAGCCTCTCCATCTTGCTTACCTAGCTCTTGTCTTAGTTACTCTTCTTCTTTTCTAGTCTAGGTTTTTTTCTTAGTGTTAAAACAGTAGATTTTTCATTTGCCAATGAATTGGCCCCGATTCGATCAATAATGGGATTCTTGGCTAGAAGAAAGGTTCTGTGACATGGACGCCCAACAAAACTCGGTCGGTCGGTTGGCCTACCTAACTGATGATAAGATTCTCGATCGATTTGATCGAATTTTGAAAAGTCTTTCTCATTATTCAGAACTGTGGAGCTTTCGATCAAGACGTTCTCGCCTCCCCCGTTTGGGCTCTCGCTCGAATCGGAACCTTTATGCGTTGGTAGGCTTTCGACTCAATCGAATAGCCGGGCGCCAATAAAAGAAAAAGTTTTCGCACGGGCTCATCATCTGATGCAGAACTTATTTCATAACCACCATCCATCACCAATCACATTCCACATCCCACTTCAAACTTCTCGATTCCTCGGGTAGCCTCCTCTAGAAAGGCATTCCAGCTTCAGAGGCAGGTGAGCCGGGTCAGGAAGGACTTTGACTGCTGGGATGGGGTCGGATCCTACTCGAAGCACTCCACCACGAATAAGAATCTTCGGGTTGGATAGGCAGTAGAGATAGGAACTCCTATCTGTAGGGCGGCTTTCAAGACAGAGATGCACTACTCCATCTGGCTTGAAGACCTCGTGGGGAAAGATAAGAATCCCTTTTTTAAAGGTAAGGACTGAAGGGAATAAAAAATCAATAGAAAAAATCCCTTACCGGCCGACGGGACTCTACGTCTGGGTCTTATTCAATCTTAAACTCGGATTAGGAAGAGTGCCCTTGAACTACAGATCAATCATAATATAATAATAATAATAAAAAGAAATGTCCCTCCTGACTTTAGCAAGTCAGTGATAAAAACCTGACTCTAACAAGTAAGCAAGTAAACTACCTTTAGGCGAGAAAAATAAAAAAAGGCAAGGGGGAGATAGGGAAGAGGAGATTAAGGATAGTCACTCCGCTCCATAGATAGTGAACACAGATTCTTGTTTCATTTTCCATTCCTTTCGGGTCGAAAACGCGGGCTGCTGGTGGGGCTGTGCCCATTCTTTCTCCCTCTTCTTCCGCTTGACAACCGGAATAAGGAACCTTAGAATTAACCCTACCTGTCGATGAAAAAATAGGATTTGAGAGGAGTGAAGCTGCTTGACCGAATAGGGCAAGGAGTGAGAGCTAGCGGATCAGAAAGATTTTTATGGAATGTCCTACTCCTGCCCGAGCTTTCCGATCAACCAATCCCCTCTTATTTGAGTTTAGGGACATCTCTTTGTTAGGTAGGGCCAGGGATCACTAATTAGTCGAATGAGCCCATCCCTCTGGCCTATCATTTATTGGTCGATCCGGCTGGCGGCTCCTGCATCTCCATGGGGCCCCTACAAGTTGCTAGGAGTCCCTCTAGTCGAATCAATAATCAATATAAGTTGACTGACCTGGCTCTTCAATCGACGATCTACTGTTCCCTCTTAGTTGCAGATGCCCATGCTTTGATTCGAAAGCCCTAGCCAGTGATGAATCCCCAGTAAGATCGGAGTCTTTCATTCCTCCTCCCTTCAGTCCAGTTTTAACCCGTCCCAGCAACGAAGACCTTCCTACTTACTGCAAGGTGAGGCTCTGCCCTTCCCCTAGAATCCACTCCGGGTCGGAGGAGCTGCTAGTCCAACTTCTTGAGCAGCCGAGATATTGAACAACGAACGAGCAAGCTACCTTGCCTCACCCTGAGATGAGAGGGAAGGTCGATTTGACTCGAATCCCGGACCTGATCTTTAATCCTACACCGGTTAATGATGCGATGGGATAAGTTTTTTTTCATCAATGCTGGCCCAGTCGAGGCTCGTCCATGCCCAATCCCAATGGACAAACCTCTGATCGCTCTATAATCCACCCGTCTTCCCCAGTCCCTGAAAGCCCTCCTATCCTTGGCCTAGCCCTCTTTATCAACTCGAGTCTGAAGTTCAGCGGCTTTCATCATTGACGAAGACCTGCGCTAATAAGACAAAGAAGTGGGGAGTCTATGCCTTTTCATAAAACTAAAAGCTTTCAGTCCTTGAATGAATCAGTAACAACGAATTCGTGGAATGAGGGATCAAGAAACGGATAGGGAGGGGAATGGCCTTTCCATTATTGGTGGACCTTCCCTTGAATTGAACCGGTCACGGAGCTCTCCATTGAGTTGTTTTGGTTCTGGAATTCCATCTCTAGTTGGGGGTTTCAGTTCGAAGGTTATCAAATGTGGTGCGGGTTCATCTCTCTCGACCTGTTCAGGTTAAAGGGAAGGGTGATCGAGGGGACCCAGACTTTAGATCTCTTTCTTCTCTATTCTATGGCGGGAGGTTTCTTTCGTATCAAGAGTGTGTTGGGGAGGCCAGGGAAAGACGGATTGGATCGAGAGGCGATGCCTACTCTACTCGTTACCACTAAACGACGAAGCCAAGAGCGGAAGGAGGGACTTGAACCCTCAACCTCAGCCTTGGCAAGGCTATGCTCTACCATTAAGCTATTTCCGCCAGCTACGGTAGTGGCGAAGCACTACTGAGCAATTAACGTACCACTTGATACGGACGACTTCTGTTTTTCCGCCGGACCACACTCTTAACCTCCGATCGAGATACGAGCACGAGTAGGTAGGCGGCTAGGGGGGGAGGGGCGGCTGCCTTTTCAATCAATCTCCGGCCGCTCAGTGCCGCTATTGGTGCGAGTTGTAAGGAAGGAGTCTTGGTCTCGAGTCGAGCTGGGGCGTCATTTCATTCTCGTAACGGGAGTGAGTGCACCGCAAGATCAGACAAGTGACTCCCTCGCAGAGGTGGCATCTGTCTTTTAAGTTCAGTCATTTCCTAAGACGGCTCCTCTTATTATACGATAATCCAAGCAGATCCGGGAGCTGAAACATGAGTGTTTGTCTATTTTTCAACTTCAACAGGAATGCATAAACAAAACAGCCCTTCCATATAGATCGTCGTGGCATGAACTTTGTCAAAAAAATGAATTTATAGCTAACTCCTCTTCCTATTGATCTTGATTAGTTCCAGCTTGTTGAGAGTTCTCTTTTATTTCTAGACCGGACCCTTAGACCGTCTCCTGAAAGACCTGCTTATCCCGCATGTGCTTTCGGAGCCCCCACTCATTCAATCACTTGCTTGTGATTGCTTGCAGCCATTCCCCGAAAAAGGGAGAGACGAGGGAATCGTCCGCTCCCGTTCATGTGACGAATCGAACATCGTTAGGTCCCGAATTCTGCGAACCACCGGACCTAGACCAAGATCTCCATTACGTCGTACGATATATCGAAGCGAAGAAATTTCAGTTGTAAGTCATCCATTCTGCTCCTATCTAAAGTGATGCTAGGCTGCTTCACGCAGGTGCGCTTCGCTCGGCCACATGATGAACATGTTTTAAGCTAACTGCATGTCGAGCGCTTAAGCGGAGCTTGTGGTCACTCGTTCCTCGCTTGTTCCAATCCTAGTAAAGAGCTTCAGATCCGATTCTACACTACATACGATATTCCATTCCGGCCCTCACTAGCTCTTCGCTTGGTTGTACAAAGAGCATGCCCGAGGGGGCTACTACGCTCACCGCGCACTTGCATCACCACCAGAGCTTCGCTACCGCTTCGCCCAGCTCCTACGCCTACCACGAATCTTGAATCATCACGTGGCTGCTAAAGCAAGCTAAGCTTCACACGGCCCTGAGGAAGCCAAAAGACCCTCTCACGGCCGAAGGCTCCGCAACACGTTGGAGAACTTTTAGATCCCGCCCTAAAACGCCCATTTTACTAGAGTTCCGAAGTGATCCTCATTCTCACCGCAGCCTTCTTACTTAAGCCGAAAGAAAGCCGGGCAAGAATCGGGTAGTACGAAGGGGAAGCAGAATCGTATCTGGCAGTGGTTCTTCGGATCGATCACAGATTCTCGGCCCCGTCGTTTGGCTTCCACTCCAGTTGACCTCTCTTTTTCTCCCCCCCCCTTAAACAACCGGGTGGAGGACTCATGTAAACTTTTTCCTGTAGGTCCCCGTTCAGGAAGGCATTTTTAACATTGAATTGGAACAGAGGCCAATCTCGATTCGCAGCAATAGAGAGCAGGAGACGAACAGACTTCATCTTGGCTACCGGGGCAAAGGCTTCCTCGTAATCTATCCCATATGTTTGAGTAAAGCCTTGACTAGCCTGACCTTTTCCTCCTTTCTCCCACAAAGCTTCCCTTCACAACCAGTCCCATATCAAATTAGTAGAATTCGAGATGGGGAGAGTATAAATGATACAAATGCGCATTTCCTCTCAGAATCGAGAGGTATCAGATCGAAGTAACATAAGTAATGTTTTATAAAAAAACTTATTTCCGGGAGAACAAAGTGGATTTATGAGCAAATTCTGGCATGAGAGGACCAATGAGACAGAACACTGTTGGATGCATTCCTTCGCTAGCAGGGCTTTGTTGGCCGCTGGATGGTTCGGGAGCGGAACTTCCCTCACGATCTGAGGAGAGGGTTAGGTACTGTTTCCAATTTCCCTCGTTGGTACATTACAGGTTCCACCCTCACTCTCTCCCTTACGCTGTGCTCTACCTCTCGGGCTAGTTTCAAGTTCGATCATAGACGCAAGCTATCTAGTATAGCAAGCCTGCCTTTCAAAACAAAAGGCTACTCCTTTCTTTCTTTGCAACTGGAATAGAGGGACTGCTACTTCCGAATCCGGGAAGTCCTTCTCGAAAGAGTCATATAAGGCTTTTCGACTTCAACTTGCCTTTAAGCCGGCCAGTCTGCTTCTTCGAGTGAGGACTTGCTCGGCCCAGCTCGGTTCTCTCACTACCTGAAATCCTTATCTTATATAATATGGATCCGGGCATTTCCCTTAAGATCCAGCGCCTGCAGAAGTAAAGTGATAGGAGAAGCTGCTGGTGGGAAATCTCTATTCATCACACCCCTCTCACCCGAGCCTCCTGGAAAGACCCTTGGTCTCCAATCTGCAGATGAGTGTCTTCCCTCTTATCCCCTCCCCTTGGGTTCCATTTCAAGAGCTTGCCTTAGTATGAATCCCATCTACGGCTGAGTCAATAGCACCCTCCAACTTTAGTGATTCAATTGCAAACAGAAAGACAACTGCAGTTGCTGGACTAGCACTTCAATTAGCTGTGACAGTATCCGTTGGTGCGAGTGAGCGTTCCCGCTGCATCGAGAATGGTAAAGTCTTCAATTAACCGGTGCGGTGTAAGCCTATCCACTCTTACTGTGAGGGTTTCCGGTGTGCTAGAATCAGCAGCTATAGAATCTGCCTTACCTTCTTGACTGGTGTTACCGGTATGGGAGTACGAGTAGTTGGTGGTGAAGGCAATGATAATTGTCGTGGGGGCTATTACTTGACTTCATGTCTACCCGGTCCCAGTTCTTTTTGGTGAATGCGTAGACGCAGTTGGTGAAATAGAAGCTCTTTAAATAGCCTTTGGCTTACGTAAGATCTATCTCTTCTCTAACAGCTATTCTTTGAAAGAGCTTTCGCACTTCAAATCAGATAGCGAAAGTAAAAGCTAGTTCCTCTTCCAATATACTACCGCTACCTTAATCCTATCAAATATTTTTATTTATCCTTTGAATTACTCATATATATCCTATGTATTAATTTCATTTCGCACCGGAAACTATTCTAGGAGAAGTTCGAATCCGTTCCGTTCGGATATTGATCGGTCTTGGTTTGACATGGTTTACGCGTTACTGGTTCCCGGAAGAGTTAATATCTCCATTAGCTAAACCCTTTCTTACCCTGTCTTTTGACTCGTATTTTGTTTGTACACAATCAACGGAGGCCTCCCCGACATATGTTGCAACGTCTTCAATAGCATGTTCTTACTTCGTCTTTCCCTTAATAAGTCATCAAATTTGGTGCTTTTTGATCCCCAGTTGCTATGGGGAACAAAGGAGGAAATACAATCGATTCCTCTATTTAAGTGGTTCTCGCTTCTCCTTGTTCCTGTTCCTAACTCTTCCCCGGGTAGTTCCCAATGTTTGGTACTTTCTATACTTCGTGGGTGCAACATCAACAAATTCGCTCATGATCAAGTTACAACCTAAGATCTATGACCATATTATGCTAACTGTTCGTATTTCGTTCATTCCATCGGTATGCTCTCAGGTACCTGTAATTGTGATCTGTTTGCCAGAACCAAGGGGTCTTTCTGTGGAAACCTTCACGAACAATCGTCGTTTTTTGATGGTTTTTCCGCTTCTCACCGCTGCTCTTTCCACACCTCCGGATATCTGGTGCCAAATCGTCGCCCGTTTCCTTATTTCTTCGATAATTGAGTTGACTATCTTTGTGGCATCGATTGTACAAGTTCGCGAAGAGGCTGGACGAGTGGAATGAGGGAAAGCGGCTCGATTGACAAAAAAGAAGAGTAGCCCCCTATAACCTGGCAAAGTCACTATAAAAGAATTCCCGAGTAATTCTCAACCAACATATGCGATTCATTCCCGTCTTATAAAACAAATAAGACTTAAAAATCAAGCAGTTAGGAAGTCCTAGACTTTAAGCCAGGCTGCTTAATTATTCTATTGAGTTGCCTACCCTCAGGTCATTCGCTGCCTTAAGCCCTACAGTTTCTTCGCTAGCCGTTGTTGGGACTTAGTTAAGAGTTAGCCTAGAAAGAAAGGCTTTGAAAGCAAGTCAAGCATTCCAATCCCAGCGGATTAATCAATAGCAGTAGAGTCGTAAACAAGAACAGCAGAGGCTGAACAAGTCACTTCCTTAGAGCGTGAACAAAACAATAAGTTAGGTCGTTTGATTATCAAATTCCTACTGTTTTTTTAGGAGATTTATTGAACAAGCCTTATAAATATAAATAAAGGCGAAGAAGAATCATCGAACTAATGGACTTACCGCTCGCTCCCAGCCAAAAAGCAGTTAGCCTTCTTTTCCAAGGAATTTAAATGTGGATGACTGGACATCAGCAATAACAGGAGCCGAGCTTTCACAAAAACATACGAACCTACCATCTCATTTAAGGGGTACTAAAATCAACGTGTCAATCATCCCTACCCCGGATCTTTGGACTTAATGTCATATTTTTTTCTGGGCCCGGGTGAAATATATGTCTTCAGCCGTATTTAAGTTATTGTTGCTGCTTGGGCACTTGGTTGAACCGGTACCTCAACAGCACTTGTCTTTGCCTCTCTCTGAGCAAGGTATGTAGGGTGCTCTATACCTTATTTATTTTATGCTTCTCTCTAGACTTGCTTCCTCCCTGGATAATTAAGTCCTTAAGTAAGGAAGTAAATAGTCGTCCCGGTAGTGGGAAAAGTCCGATTGCCTAGTAGCCCCAGTACTATAGGGAAGGCCTATTCTTCGTATAGGCAAAGCCTCACTATCTTATCTCTGAAACCCTGAGATTCCTTTTTTAATTTTATAAGCATGTGATTCGCATCTTGGTCTTCCAGCCCCGATGAAAGCCCCCAGATTAGATAGGGGGGCAAAAGCACGACAAGCCTACCCATCATCAAAGCAAGCCCAAGTCTATGCAAGAAGGCCAAGGTCCTGTCCTCCGGATCTATCCAAATTCAAAGAGTTGGGCTACATAAAAGATCCTATTCTGAAATGGATATAGGCTTAACTAAAGCCCAATGCCAAGCAACGCCCTAGACTACAAATGAAGAAATAGGGTTCCACTAAGCCCTTAACCCGACACAAGATGCTTGCTTTTTTGCTTTTTTTTTTCAGAAAAGCTCCTTGACCAAGGGCCCACTTAAACTGAAGGAGCTCGCAGAATACTTCAGGGCTGGGGTGAAGAGCCAGCACCTGTCAGGAACTGTATAAAAAAGGACCGAGAACTACATAAGGTCTGAGACTGACTTCCTTGAAAAGAGGGGGACAAGTTATGTAGGCTGTGGCCGTTCCAGAAATGTAGCGGTAGCTCGACCAAAGCCGGTCAATAAGACAGATCCGGATCCTAGTGCTTTCGAGATCTTTATCTGGCATTCTCACTCTAACAATTAACGAGCATAATCCTTTTATTTTATCAGGGTGCTCTTCACATTCATTCATCAGCCTGCTTCAAAATCCCTTTGCGTGCACCTTTCTACTAGTCTCACTTGAAATGAAGTTCTTCCCATTCCCCTTGGGGTAAATTCCTTGGAAAAGACGCTTGAGCAGCCAGCCTTCTTGCCCTGGTCTTGGGCTAGGCTAGGAGATCGGAAGCCTCAATTCAAGTCGGGCAGCAGCTTTTCTACACTCAAAGGGAACCCGGCATCCCATTAACTGAGACTTCCTATGCATAGCTTTAGCCTTTCGTCATACCCAAAGGCTACTTAGTGCCTCCACCAACTGGGAAGCAAGAGTATGAGTCAAAAAGCCCAATACACCTCATATAGAATCTAAGTCTTTAATAGGGCTACAAGGGAGAGTGTGGTCAAAGGGCTGTGGGCGATCTTGGCCTTCGTCGGGAACAGATTGTGCCCATGATTGGGAAAGCTGCTGAGTTCGCTGGATCAAAAAATGACATTAGAAAAGTAAAAAGTCTCATGAGTCGCTGCGGGCTTATTACGAATTCCATTGTTAACACGAATCGGCCATTGTCTTTTCGGGTTCCCCCACCTAGGTGGGAAATTACTTACTTAGACTATAGCGACCCTAATAAGACATACCCACTTATCCTTAAACGAAAAAAAAAGAGGAGCACACCAACTCTATGAAGAATTCCTGGCCTTGTTACAACAATACGCTTAAAATACCCGATTAATGCGGGCAAATACTAAACCAAACGAGCTCTTTGCGCCCTACGATTGCAACTGTTATGCTTGTTGGGTGGTCCTACTCTTTCTTTGAGGAGTATGGGTCGATTTCGCTTGTTTCAAAGTGCACTGACTAGACAAACTAAACGGCACTAAAGCTTTAACCTACCTCATCCACCGCCCTGACGAAATAAAGTAATTCCAGATCAAGTTCGGATCCGTGGAACTACCAAGGAAGAATTGGGCTTTACTGCGCCAATAGCCATCCTCCACTAGATACATCATTCAGAAATCGGGCAGTAGATCGGTGCGCGCAAACACATCTTCTCGGACAGAGGGACCTGAAAGACTTCTACAGGCTTTCTTTTGCCCTTCTTTACCGCTTGGAACTAGATGTAATCGAACTTAAACTTTATGATATGAAGGCAACCCAAAGAATAGACAGGTAGGACCCTATTCGCGCGCCTATGGACCAATGTAACCCAACCAGTAACTAGTGCCCCCAATGGACCTCTCCTATGTAACTCCAACTGAAAAGGGAGACAGAATATAAATAAAATATTATGGGCTTGATTGATCATACTTGATGACTGATTGATGGATACCTTTGTTATATAGTTCCGATGAACCCCACGGATGTCGTCTATAGGGGCTACCTGAAGCTATTCTCCGATCGGTACCTATACCCACTATTCATGAACATAGTCGATGTTAAGGTTACTATAGATGGAAATGCTTCCACCTCAGCCCTTCTTCCCTGAAGGAAGAATAATAACCTTCCCCGAAAGCCTAAAAACTAGAGTTCAAGGGGGCTCAGTAAACCCTATTTGCTATTGTTTTAAAAGGCCTGAAGGATATATAAAAAGGGAATTAAATTCTTTCGGAAACGAAGGTGAAAGCATGAAAGCGTCAGGAGAAAGATAGATAACCTGACTTACGAACCAAAGCCTTCCGCACCTTGAGAACGTCAGGCTTGTGAACCAGAGATAGAACTTGGCTTTGCTTCCAGAACTGCGCTTCTAGCTTTGAAAGAGAAACGAATTTCCACTTTGATTCCAGCCCTGGTACGAAGTCCTTCCTCCTGTTCGACGATTCACTCTTCCAGGCCTTGCTTGCCTCGTGCGAGAAAAGAGGGAAAGTGCTAACATGCTAACACCGGTAATGGGTGTTGCCGCATCTGAGACCGGAAAAGCTGCTATTTGTCCAATTCTGCCTTCTCTCTTTCCTGTATACTTCTAGTACTATTGATCATGTCCGCTCTCTTCCTTTGATCTCTTTTCTATGCTAGGATACCTTCTATATTATGTATTAAATTTATAGTTAGAGGAAAAGATAACTCCTAAATGCAGCCGGGATCTTATATACGATACCACCAAACCAATGATAGAAGGAGCAGATACGAGTACTCAAGCAGCTAAAGCAGTGTGGTTCCTCAAGTTTTGATAGTTGTTGTCCGAGCTCTTGTCCTTCCTCTGTGATTCAATACAAAGAGTATAGGCTAGAGTGGCTTTCCCGAGTTAAAAAGGTATAGTGGAATCTTCGAACGAACACTTCGAATCTGTATGCTCGTGCTTTCCGGGAAGGCTGGTCCGGTTAGTCCTTCTCCAATTAGCATCTCGCCTGATCGTCTGCTGAGTGAATAGCAGCAAGTGCTAGTTCAAGTCAGTAATCATTTGATTCGCGGGATCTGTACTGTGACGAGTAAGAAAATAAGGTTGAAGTACTACGGATATCAGAGCTTTAGTTTAAGTGATTCAAATCAGTGAACTGTACTCGTCCAAGCCAGCGGGTAAGGTTCACCAGACCGGGCAGGGCAGGTGAACGACCAAGGAAAGTAGAGGAAAAGGATAGGCGAGTCAAGGCGTTTGTGTTAAAACTCTAGCTGTATCAAATAGAGATGGGGAAGGAAAGCGACTCTTTTATTTTTAACCAGGAACATAAACGGCATTCGTCAGACTTGAGCAGTAGGTTTCGCCTCGGTCAGCTGTCTTGATGAAGATTGCTTTCAGCCAAAGATAATTAATTGACTTCGGGCTCGCACCCTATGTGCTCGATCCGATCAACGAAAAAAAATACTGAAATTACATAGATAACGATAAGAATCGCAGTGCGCTCTAATCTTGACTGTTTCCATTTTCGATTGAGAAAGCGGCAGGCCAAAAGAGCTCTACAGTAGTGCCTCCTTGCTTGGTCTCAAAAATTTGGCTTTTACACGGGAACGAAGACTTTCTAGAACAAATATTAAACCTTCACTCTTTGCCAAGATAGTACGAATTAAGTTCTTAGTGCTACCTAGCCCCGTCTAGATGGAGAATCTCATATATGATATAAGCTGTCGCTTCGCTCGAGTGACTACGTACCTGCCCCTTCGACATAGATGATTGGACTGTCTTTCTTTGGCCTAGAAGAATGGCACTTGACTTGCCTTTTCTTGGTCGGTTCGAATCCGGCCCATTCCTAGGTACGCACGTAACAGACGTTCGTATGAACCTGGATTTTTAGTTTGATCAATAGAACAGGGATTCCGGGGAACGGCAACATCGGCTGCAGTTGGTGGTGACAACGACTCCTTAAAGGCGGCGTTTGGCATCAACAACAAAAGCTGCGTTCGGCAGAGACAAAGGAAGCGACTTGGACATCGCTTGCTTTCCTCTTGTGCCTTTCCTTTGGGTTGGCACCTTCCTTTGAGCGATTGGACCGGCTCCTTGTTTTCGAAGTCCTCTTTGCTTTCCCCGATTGGAAGAACTCTTCTTTTCTCATCCCATGCGGAGGATGAAGACTTCTATGTAAAATCCACCTTTCCAACGAGACAACTCTCCACCGCTAGTGAATAAGTTTATCGATCGTCAGGTCAGGCTGAGCTGTAGCACTGATCGTTGAGTGATCACATAGCTGACGTCAACAGATCTTTTCCTTTTGTTTGGGAACCCTCTTTCGACTCCCCTAAAACGGTTTTGTTTCTACGACTACTTTCCTTACTGAACTGCTCACTGGAACTACTTGACCTTCACTTACCAAAGCGGGACAACGAAGCAGGAGTTTCAAACTAAGTTCAAAGGTTGGATTGCCTTCTCCTCGGTACTCTCTCTTTAGTAAGGAGGGATCTTCCAACTCGGCAATTCCCCGAGTCATTGGATGGAAAAGAATAGTTCCTTCTGTCTTTCCCTTTAAGCAACGACTAAGCCTGTTAAAAGCCTTTATTAAGCTTGCGGACTTCTTTCCTCACGAACCGACTTCCCGGAACGTCGAACTGATTCCAATCCTGTCCGCTGGGGCTAAGGTTGTCCAAGCAAGCAATTGGGCTTTCCCCCTTTCCCGCCTATCCCTCCCGCAAGAGAGGACTCGTTCTGGCTTTACTTTAAAGAGCCTCTTTTTTAGCAGTCTCGCCCATAAGATAAGATTGACCATCTCTTCTTCCAAGCTTCTTTCTGCTTCTTCTCGGCGTAACGAAAGAACTAGATGAGGAGAGGCCTCCGGTTTCAAATCTCTACCCTACGCCTTACGAGGGCGCCCTAGCCAGATTAACTCCCAAGGGTCAATCAAGCCTTTGAAACTAGTTCAAATAGTCGTCACAGTCTTCGTTCGTTCCTGCTTTCAACGAGACTTTCTTAGCTGCATCAGCTTGTAAAACTCTCTCTCCTTCACCAGGAAAGGGAGAGCGGACAAAGTACCAGACGATTTGGGTTGGGTAAGAAGAGCGTACGATAAGAGTAAGCAGACGATGTCGATAGAAGACGATTCGTGGGATCTTCCTCAAAGTCAAAGAAAGATAAAAATGAGCTAAAGAAGGTATGCCCAGCCCATGAAATTAGATGTCGAATGAGTACGATTTCGAGCATAAAGAGAGAATAAAAAGGAACTGCAAGAATCTAGGTTTAGCAAGATAGCTGCCAGAAAGACTGAGCTTAGGTGCATAGCGCTTAAATAAGTGGTTGAAGAGTCGCTTTCCATCCCGACAATGACTACTGACTTTCCATTTTTGGGATTTCACTTAAAAGACTGGAGCAATGAGAGCAAAGGCAAGGAATTGATGCGCCAATAATCGAAGAATGGGGCGAGGCAAATTTCCAGACAATGGCAAGTGCTTGAGAAGGAGCTGTGAAAGAAGGGGCTGCTAGAGAATAGGGAGCTCTTGAAGAAGAAGGGATTGCGGGGTGAACGGCATTCTGTTGTACTACTAACACTAGCTGTACTAGAGTAGTTTAGTAGCGCCTTTTGAATCAAATAGGCGAGCCCTTTCCGAATCCGAAAGGCGAACAGCCCGCTTTGCAAGCAAATAGATAGCCCCCGCCCGTTTGAGTCGTTGCGAGCCGGAAAGCGTACCGGCAGTTTGAGTCACGAAAGGGCCGCTTGCTTAATCTTAATTTTATTATATATATACAAACAAAGAAAAAAATTATTTTTTTATCCAATTGTTCATTCCTGGGAAGAGGAAGAAGCAGATAGAGCAAAGGCCTCCTCTTTCCGTCCACTCTTCCCGAAGTGAGCGAATTGCATGTAGAGATCCGTAGGGGCTTATAGTTTAATTGGTTGAAACGTACCGCTCATAACGGTAATATTGTAGGTTCGAGCCCTACTAAGCCTAGCACCCCCTTCTCTTCACCCGATACAAGAAGGCAGTCGAAGTCCCCTCCACTCTTCATTTTATGGGAAGACATCGCGTTCCTAGCCCTCATGGCACAGCCCCCTTAATGCTACGAAGTGAAGCAGGCATAGAGACCAACCATTGGGTATCTATCCAGTGATCCAACCCCGGCTCGGTATCGGTAGTCTCAGTCTTTCCCTGCCCGCCCTGGTCTGAGTTTAGAGTCTAAGAGGGAGTCTTATTCTACTCTAGGCTCACTCCACCCCCTGTGTTGTCTTATTTCAGGAGGGACTAGATTTTTAAGAAATCCCTGACTCTGTCTTTGGGCTAAAGCCTATAGTTCTCTCCTCACTAACGGAAGTCTCTTAGTAAGTAGCATCAGCTCTTCCGGGGGGAAAGCCTAAGTAAGGAGTATTCGCGGGCTATCCACAAGCATTAGTTCTCCCCCTGACCTGCCTCCCAACCTCAAGATCATCAGCGGACGACGCCTTCTTCCGAAAGTCCTCCCTCTTTGCTTTGCCCCAGCGAAAGAGACTGAAAAAGATCCGTATCCGATTCCTCGGGTCTTGCTGCGTCAGCTACCGTAGATAGGAGGCTTTAGCCTATAAAGAAAGCAGCTTAGTAGTAGGAAGGAAGCAAAGAAAAGTATGCCCTACATGTCAACAGGGTGGAAGTTCAAAGCATCGAAGATGAGTACATGGAAGCACCAATGAAGAAAGTCCAGAGTGCAGATATAACCTTATCGACAGAAGACATCTTGCTGGACAGGAAGAAGCATACATAAGCGGCCCCTTTATCTCACCGGTGACATCGGCGAAAGAAAGAAGGCTACCGCGGGACCCTGGGGCCTCCATCAACGTGATGCCACTGCGGGCCCTAGCCGATCTCGGAATTCCTTCCTACGAGCCGGCTAAGTCAGACCAAGGTGACTATTCCGGGGTACAATGCCGACTCGCAAAGAGCCATCGGCAAGATTCGTCTCTTGTGTGTGCGGATCTGAAGACTGAGGTCACTTCTTACGTGATTGACGGTGACACCTCCTAAACTTCCTGCTTGGATCCACAGCGTGGTACCTTCCACCCTTCATCAATGCTTCAAATACGTTGATGAGAAGGGGGTATTTGCCGACAATAAATAAGCCCTTTTTTAAAGGAGTCTAGGCATACTGTCTGTACGGATGCGCGTCTTTACAACGACGGCCCAGACAGTGATGGATGACGAAAGCCCGCCAGCGAAAGCCGAATCTCAGGTTCCTAGATAACAGATAGGCGCACATTAAATAGGCGCGTTGACTCAGTCTAAGAAGCATGGCGACGGTCGAGCGCTCTCTCCAAGACGAACAACAGGCCTCCCCGAAGGACTGAAGGACAAATGTCGGTTAGAGAGGCATAGGTTTTTATAGTCCAGGTAGGCTATATGAAAGAAGGGGATAAATTGCTCTTAATTTAATACGGTAATATCCCTTCACGCTGCTGCCGCGAAAGCAAACCAATTCTACGAGGACCTGCGCCCTATATAAATCAGTACTTCTCTCTCCGACTTCCTGCCCCTAGGTCCTAGGTTGCAAGTCAGCTGCTCACTCTCTCTTTCTTCGAATTCTATGTCTTAAGCAGCATGTAGCAAAGATCGATTTGAGATTCCATGTGGGACCTGAAAACATAAGCTAGAGTTGAACGATCTACTTTTCTATCCTGTGGGCCGGAAATAAAGAAGGTCTCTTCTTTATAGAATAGAAAGGCCTGGTCTGTCTCTCAATCAGTCTGTCCAGTCAAGTCCTTGACTTCGGTCGTAGGTTGAAAGTGAAAAAGTAGCCGCGCCGCTCTCCTCATTCGTACGACCTCCGAATAGAAGAATTTATAAGTGGAAAGCTTCGTTCTTCCTCTTCTTCTGCTTAATACTTTAGAAAGCATTTGTGGGCGATATGCAAGGCATCCGGATCCTTTTTCGATTGGGTATGGTTAGAAAGAATGGAGGCAACCTCTCCGCTCCTTCGTCGTCTAAGATGCTTGCATCACAAAGGGGGAATTCCACTAAGACATACAAGAGAAAGAAAAGAGAACAAGCTAAATAGTCCAACATCATTTTCAAAAGTGATATTCCAAAACAGAGGGTGGAAGAAGAGTCCACATGTTTACTTCAACAAGCCATATATAGACTGGATTCTTCTTTCCCATGTTCACCTTACCGGCCACTTCGTTCACTTGGCTTTAGGCACTCCAAAGGCATAAGAAAGCATATAAGATAGGCTGATCACCAACCAATTCACCAGAGGCTTCTAGAATGTCTTATTTGGCACTTAAAAAAGCCAATCAACGGAAGAAATTTATAGAGAACAATGGACTGTGCCTCCGTTTCACTCCTATCCATGGCAAGTCCCTGAGTAACTTCTCATGCCCGAGGAAAGCAGGGAAGACAGTGATATCCTTCGGTGGGCATAGACTGAAACCTACACTCTTTCTTGTGTGTAATGAGTGGCTACTAGTTAGAATAATTTATTTTGACCAACTCCTTTTCTAAGCTAAGCTCTTTATTAAACCATTGGGCAGGAAACTGAGTAAGCTAAGCCGAATCCCCGGAGCGCTAACTCGAAATATCCTAGAATAAGGAAGAGAAAGGGGCTTAGCGTCTTTACAAGTGTCTGGGGTATTCCTATGGGAAAGATCTTTACTAAGAAAGTTATCCCAATAGTCAAAATCGAGAAGGAGAAAGAAGGTAAAGGCTATACACCTTGCCGCATTCGAAAATAAGGAATAGCCTAAGGACGAGTCTATGCATCAATGCTTTAATCGGATGCTAGTGCTAGAGGCAATGATATTTTTCAGCTTTGACATTAGAGCTGCTATTGAAGAAGCTGCTAGTCTTACTCTGAATCCCCTGCGCATTCATCTTTGAAGGAATTACCGGCTTTCCTAAGCTTGATGAATGTGCCGGGGATTGCTTTTTTGTGGCGAGCAAGAGTGTTTCCTTTAGGAGCGGAAATGCCTTTTGACCAAGAGAAAGAGATGGCAGCTCAGGCCGGGTGTGGCCAGTCAGCTCTGATACCATACTTGGAAGACCCCCTGCTTTAGGGTTTTAGAGAGCTTCACGGGTTGGGTTGTTCAATGCAGCTTTAAAGGCGCCCCTCTATCGCGCCTCTCAAGCATTTGTAAGCTGAGTGTTCTGTGGCAGGAGATCGCAGATAAAACCCTTAGTTCAATGCCGGGTTTAATAAGTACTCTCGGTCAATCATCTCATGATCCAGACGGTATGGGGTATAAGCACGTTTCTTGGAGCCGTTGCGAAGGGTACTGCTTACTACAGATTCGAGCTCCATTTCCCTCTCGGTACTTAGATCTTCCTCTAATACTTATCTCATTCCTTTTTCCTTTGTTCCGCCAACTACATTGATTGGATACTGCTGGGCCTGCCTACGCAGAAAGTATACCTATTATCTCAGAAAGCCGTTGAATTGCCCTTGGTTGTCTTACCCATTTGTTATATATTATTCCCACCTTTATATATATATTTCCGAAATAGGAGTAAGGAAGCAGCGAATAACTAAAATTATCAGAAGAGAAGTCGTCTAATCAGGAAATGATAACGGGTCGAATAGCGCTCCAATCGAAGGGCGGGATAAATGAGCAAGCAAAGATACTCACTCACATGTTGGTTCACCAAGTGAAAGAACTAATTCTACAGAGGTACTGGCTAGAGGACGGGTTACTCTACGCCAAGGGCGGGTTCCTATTCGTTCCCAATTTATGATAGAGAATTCCCGTACCTAAAAGATAATAAAAGAGGCTTCAGCTTCTGTTCTGAAAGGCAGTTTAACCAGTTGAAAGAACACAGGGAGTAGAGCGGCCCTAGGGGAGACCTTCTTAGGCTCTAAACTAATGCAGGGAAGGACATTACTACGTTAACCAGCCGCAAGGGTGTGCCGAAATGGCACAGTGAGTGAATGGGTAGTATCCCGAGTCGGAAGGAATCTACTCTAAAGTGAGTACCCAGGTTCATTCTCTGGTAGTTTTCTGGCAGTTAGTCCTGGAAGAGCGGTTTGATATCTCATCCGTAGGTAAATTTTGATGGTACTCTTCATGGCAAACACGAGACTACGGCGGAAGGGACCAGACACCCTCCTGCTGAAGGATCTTCGCATATAGCCGCGGAGGCCAATCTCGCTGTCGTGGCTCCGCCAGCCAACCCCCTTCCTGCTGTGGCACCAGCAAGAATAACCAACCAAGAGGTGGCTATGATTAGGCAACAAGTGGGAAAAGATAATCACGATATGATGCTGAGGATGATACAACAGGCGGCTACTGTTCTCAGCCCAATGTACGAGACGGTCACGGGTCTTAAGCCAATTGTCGAGTCAACACTAAACTAACTAAAGGCCCATCCTACAGTATGGGAATGTGCACTTGATCAGGAGGCCTGAGGTCGGTCAGGGGAGCCAAAGCAAGACTGCTCCAGCTCAGAGCTCAAATTAGAGCAATGCTGGGGCCGGGGTGGCCGATCCTGCTACCTGTATAGAAAATGCCCAGGCTGGGGGCATGTTTACACGCACTTGCTCCCGAGTCAAGTAGGAGGAATGCCTGTCGGCCAACAAGGAAGCGAGCAAGGTGCGGAGTCTCAATCACGTGTATGACGGTCGACGGGCGAAAGGGAACCAGAGCTGCAAGCATCACAACTAGAGACATTCCCCGCCACAACAGTTCCACAGGCACCATCGGATCTGGAAAGAAATTACATGGTCGAGGCGCTACAGCAGCTTGGAATTGACGTCAGGCCCTTAATGAGGCCGACGTCTAGGAAACCATACCCTGATTGGATCGACCGAGTTCATCAGTTTCCAAGGGGGTATAAGGTGCCTGAGTTTGTTCTATTCTAGGAGAAGAAGTCGACTATTGAGCATATAGCTCGGTTCTCGGTCCAGTGTGGGGAAGCTAGGTCCAAGGACTACCTCAAGTTGAGGCTCTTTGCCAACTCTCTTACTAAATCGGCCTTCCCCTGGTATATGAACATCCCTCCACACTCTATTAACCGATCTGGAAAGCAAGTTCCATCCATGAGCAATTCTATAAGACAGAACCTGACATTACAGTGGCCGATTTGGCAAGACTTAGTCAGCTCCAAGGCGAGTAGGTCAAAAAGTACATCGCGAGGTTTAGGAAGCTGAGGACTAGATGTCAGACCTCCTTGACCGAAAAGGAGTGTGTTAGTTTGGCTCTGAGAGGTCTGAACTTAAATATGGGAGAGAAGTTTGAAGGGAAAGAATTCACCGATCTGTTTAACCTGGTCACTAGAGCCGCTAGTTATGAGCGGTTGCGGGAGGAAAAGAAAGAGAGAAGGACTTCATCCAAGGGCACTTACTACAAGGATCCAAGTCTAGAAATAGCTGTGGTCGAGTATGATTCGACCCCTGAATCTGAAGACGAAGAGGTGTGTGTGGCTGAACTTGTGCAAGGGAAGCCCTATGAGTGCCCAGCGTTAACCAAACCCAAGGAGAAGAGTGATCGGCCACAGAAATAACAAAATAAAGCCGAGGTTGAAAGGAAAAACCATTCGGGGATGAAGTTGCTTGCCCCCAAACTCACACAGCTAGGTTTCGAGAGGGCTCTATCGATCTCCGGAACAGGGGAAGAAAGGGGGGAAGGAATTTGATTCTTTACAGCCCTTTCCAGACCTTATATTATTTCCTTCGGTTGGGTTCGCTTTTTGGTAGGAAAGGCGGTAGTAGAGTTGCTAGAGGTCCTTCGCGTAATTCTACTCTTTGTTTTCCAGGCAGGGACGCCCATAGTTCCCTGCTCTAACTCCTCAGATTTCCCTTTGCTTTCTTTATTACTTATCGCACGTGCCCAGTCTCAACGTCACTTCCCAAACCTAAACCGCCTTTCCCAGATCTATGAAAGGTGAAACGTTGAAGGTCCACAACAGGTAACATAAATGAACAAGTTTATTTTGTATTCGAGCTGCTGAGGGCCGGAGCTCGTATGGATACATTACTTCATTGTTCTATAAGGCGTTGCACTAAGTCCATACTCGGATAGGGTCGCGAAGTGCAAAGATCCGGTCTTTGACAACCGTCGCATTAGTTTCAATTAATATGTTACTACTATGGAGAGACTAAGCTCTATTTCAGAGATTGGACTCTCTTACTGTGATTAGCCCCCACTAGTAAGAAGCTGTTCCCGAGCCAGGTTCCCTGGATCCACGTGTTCCTAGTCGGGCCTAAATGGATGAATGAAGAAGGGGGCGGGCAGCACTATAAAGAAAGAAGCCCGGCCACACACACCTCTTTTTAGCCGACTAAAGCCGGATCCACTACACGGCTAGAATCAGAGAAAGATTGAGAAATAAATTAAGCAAGTCATATTATGCTTTAGTTCCATAAGAAAGCCTGCAAGCGGTCTAACCAGTGCTCAAGTAAAGAAGGAGTGAATTTATCTACTGAACTTTAAGAAGGTATCTAAGAACCCTTTTATTTTCCCAGAGTCCCGTCCATGAGCTGCGGATAGGAGAGGTCTTTCTATCTACGACTCACTCTTGGTCTCGAAAAACAATTCAATTAATTTGACTTGGTTCACTCCGTCCGTAGACTCTATCGACCCTGGAATGGGCAGACGTACAAGCACCGGTCTGGTACTCTTCGCGTGGCTCGGTAAGCGAGAACTTCCGGAATGCAAGGCATATCTAGCTTTCACTCAACTATATGATACTAGTTGGTATCAGCACATGAAGGCTATAGCAAAAACTCTTATTCGTCATCAACAGGATAGGACCAGAGCTTCTATTTACTCAAAAGCTCTTACTGTAACAGAAAAGACTGGCACCGCTTGCTTATTCAAGACCGCCACTTCTATAACACCAACTGCGGATACCGTACCTTCATGTACAGCTTTCTTCTTTCAAAACTCTTTCCTCCTAACGCTGGTAAGACGCTTTCTTATCCCGAACTATATGGCGTAGTGTATTCACTTAGACTCAATTGAAACTGAGCTTTTGTGGGCTGGGACTTTCCAGGCTTTCTTTCTAATGAAAGGGCCTAAGACTCAGGGGCGTGCGTGGGTCAGTTTAGTTTGGTCCTAGCTTATCGTTAGGGTACTAAAATAAAACGCTTGAAAGCCAATGGGAATAGGCTAGCCCGCACTTGAAATTAAAAGGCTTCTATAACAAGGGCATTACGGGATTGAGAGCAAGTGGTACGATAAGACCTGCAAGAAGGCCCCGAGCTACATATCTATAGCGGCTAAACATCACTGGAACGGGGCGGAGTCACTCGACTTAGAAGATGGGATTGAGCTCTACTTCTTATTCTTAATACGAGAGGAGGGTCACAGGCTGATAGGTGGAAGTATTCAAGATAACTATAGAGCGGAATGCTTGGAGCGAGCCGAGCGCTTTCCTTTTAGCCGTGTAACTCGGCCTATTCTATTGGTCTACAGGTCTATTAGTCCTTGTTCTCTTTTCGTTATCCGCATTGGAGCTAGAAAGGGCTACTTGTAGGACTTGTACCGATCTGTATTTAGCCAGCTCTGCTTGGGTCTATTGGTCTAGAGCTCTTCGGTTAAATGTCCTTTGTTTGTTGTCCCGTCGTTAAAGGTCGAGGGCAGAACTTTGGGTTAGAGCTCGAGGGTTATATCCAATGAATGAAGGGCACCGATGCCACCAATCCCCTTTCATCTTGGGGGCAACTCTATGACTTCCCAGCTTGCTTTCTTTGCCCAGACAATTAATTTCTCTTTACCTCCAAACCTTCCTAGTCGAGCTTCCACCGACCCTAAAGAAAGAGATGGGAGCACATCCGTAACTCAACGTTACGACTTACGGGCACTCATCTCATGGGTACCCCTTCTTTTCTTGAGCCAGAGTTGGGGCTTTTGCGGCATCTAGTTCAGTATCAGATAGAGCAGATAGTTTAGTCCCTTGGCAAAGAAGGTTGACTTCTCTGTCACTTCCGTACTTCTGTAACTTCTCTTTAGCTTATTAATTGAATTGGTTAGAAAGTCTTTCCCTGGTATTGGCTAGAAGAGAGGTATTAGTCCCCCTCCAACACTGACTTCTTAGTCGAGTAGTTATCTTTCTCCTTAGCTTCGGTTTTATCGAAACTGGCTACTCCTTATGATATGCCACCTCAACCCCCGATCTAAGAGCATCTGAGAACATCTCCGGCATTGTCGAGGGAAACTCAGATAACCGGAATGATTGGCCTTCATGCCTATCCCCATCGATCAGAACTGGCAACAGATCTTTCAGCGGATGTAGCAGCGGATCAATATCCGCTGTGTTCAACTCCTGCTACTGGGTCAACTCCAAACCAACATTCGGGAAGGGAAGCCAAACTACTTCTTGAACTAAACAACTTCTTCCTTTTCATTGATTGACTAATGCCCCTCGGTTGAAATAAAATCTTTTACCGCTGGATCAGCTGCAGAAGAATTCTTCCTATTATAGATCACTGCCATCTCACGAATTGGATTTGAACCAATATCTCCGGGCGACTTTCCTTTTAGTCGATCGTGAGTGGGTCTGTCGTCCTCCTCATTATAGTCCTCCTAAAATCAATAGCATTTCGTCGGAAAACATCCTGTCTTTTTACCTGAGTAGTCCTATGCATAGTCAGTACTATAGCCCCAATCATGGCAACTAATAAAATGAGACTAGAAACCAAAAACCAGACGAAATAGTAGGTATAAAGTAAATTGCCCAATGTTTCCAAATTAGTCCAACTTCGTACCTTTCCGGCATAAACCGTATATCTCAGAGAGGTCGTATTTCTTTGGGTTGGTAGTAATGGAATGGTTTCATTATCTAAAATGAAGAACATTTCCCACCAAAGGATCAGTCCAATAATACCACTCACTGGTAAATAGCGCAATACTTCTTCGTGAATCTCCGCTATTTGAATATGGAACATCATAACAACGAATAGGAATGAAACGGCTATAGCTCCTATATGAACTACTGGGAAGATCATAGCGGAGAAGTCGAGACCTAACAAAATAAGTAAACCTGAAGTGTCGCGAAAGACTGGGATGGGAAACAAAACGGAATGTACCGGATTTTTAGCACGTGCAACCATCAAACCAGAGACCAAAGCAGGGCTCGACAAAACAGAAAGTATCATGGTACCCTTAGTCCAAAAAGCCTTCCCTGAAATGGAACTTTCATGCTGGAGCAAGAACTAGCATGAAAGTCGATCTATTACGACCAGCGCGGTTGTTCATATTTCATTTTCTTCTTCTAAGCCTTACATGCACTAAGTTACTGACACTTACGGAATATAAAATCTGACACTGTGCACTGACTACAGTCAACTTCTATTCGCATTGACCGTAGAAAGTTCCTTCCTATCCTATTGCACTGACCAAAGTAGGTCGAGTTTACCTTCCAATGCATTCTTTTCGATCTTGTATTAAGTATACTTAACACCAACCCAATCTCGATGTTTTAAATCTGTTCTGTTCACATACTCGTTTTCACACATAGGAACAGATAGGCAGGAAAAACTACCCTTTCTAGAAAGAAGGAGCCTTATTATTTTATTTATTTATACATGAGAAACTAGTCCAAGAACCTCCTCAGCTTCACTCAGAACGACTAACTAGGTCGATGCCTACTCCTCCTTCCTCTTAATCTAATCGACTCATCCTTCCGTTCATTCTTATTCTTACTTACCAAACGCATTTTTCAATGAAAGATGCCAAGGTAGGGTAGGTATTTAGGAGGTTTTTGTGGATTAAAAGACTAGCGATCAACCCCCAACTATACTATATATTCCATTATATATACGATGAAATAAGAGGCGACCTGCCCCAGAAGCTTGCAGAATACAAAATATGGACAATCAGTAGACTGGCTGGCGAGGCCAGGTAGATCTCTGTGGGGTCCCCTTCTCCGCTTAAAATGGGAAGGCCAACATCCTTTTTTCGCCCGTTAGCAAGACCGAAACTAGATGCGTCGAGCTGCCTAAGGTCTTGACCACCTCCTCTTATTTAAAGGATAAAAAGTTGTACCATAAAGTGCAAACTAGACTCCGCATCTAGATCAAGTTACCTTTCAAACAGCGTATTCTCGGCATCAATGCACCAACCCCTGGCAAGACCCGATCGGACCAAGAGTAATTAGAAGAGTGGCTTAAAAGCTCCTTTAAGCCATCAAATTTCCCTTCATTTACACGAGATTCATATTTCTTTTTGGGGATTCCACTAATAGACAGATTGGATAAGAATCTTACTCCCGCACCGGAACTCTTGCTTCTTGGCCAAGAGAGGCTTCTCGCTGCAATCGATTCCTAACATCTGATCGGCGATTGTGAAAAAAGAATAGGAGTCCTTTAGCCTTCGGTCAATAGGAGTAATTATTCCCTCTAGTAGGTCAGTCAGTCTTTAAACGTGTTCCATAGAATAGAAGAGAAAGAGTCAGTCTTTACTCCTTAGTCTGCCGCTATCTTTCATCCCTTAATTGCCTTATCTTATCTTTTTATGTTGTAAATGTAAACCGGCCGTTTGTTAGGATCTTCTCGCCGTAACCAGTAATAGGCTTATCTGCCGTTTCATTCGCATTATCGTGAGCGGGTCTGGTGAACTACCCTTTCACTGGTTCTAGCTACTATTGGATTTGAACCAATAAAGTGAAGTATTCCAACTCTGCCTTTTAGGGTAAGATACCCTGGCTTTCAGTTGCGGTACTGGTCATTGGCGACCTTGGGACGCATCTCAAGTGTACTGGGCACCCCCTCTTTGCTTATAGACTCAGCACAGAAAAAGCAAGGCTCTCCTTTTACGTATTCGTTTCGACATGGATCTGACATCGGATTACCTTACCGGCTTAAAGAAAAAAAGCACTACTCTACTGGTCCGCACCAGCGTCTAAAGAAATGCCAATCGGTCAATTCATACGCGGCAAGACACCTTTCGTTTACGCAATAGAAGAGAAGCTCATAAAGCCAGCACAACTAAAGAAGGCCTTACTTTCCCTTCGAAAGTGGCTTCGTGAGTTCTTGATACTGAATACCAAGCCTCTTTCATCATTCCCCTTAAGAAATCCTTCCTTATTGTAGGGGAGAAATGATGACACCGCCCCGGCATAGAATGGAATTGATGAGGTTTACCCAGATCTTTATCTTCTATCCATGAAGAGCTCGTGACTCTTCGCCCCGTTGCTCGCATGAGTGAAGGGAAATGCAAGTATCCTTATTTCCAGGTTCACCCGTGAAGGTAGAAATATTCTCGTTGTTTTCCCCTTTCCTGATAGGTCTGGGACGGTCCTTTTTCTCACCTTGAAATCCAGCTATTCCAACTCCCTAATAGAATGAAGGGCAGTTGGCTTCATGGCTTGCTATTTTATAGCTGTTTACAATCCATATCTGACAATAGAAAAGGAAGTATCCAGCGTGCTATCAGCTGGAAGGGAACAAAGGCTTGAAGAGCTTGATTGAGGGATGAAGCTACTAGTACAAGACCCTGACTTCTGAAAAGGAGTAGCGGGGTTAGCTAGCCGACCTTGCCTGAAAGTACTTTTCTCTGAGGCTTAAGGGGATAAAGAATAGCTTCGCTGAAACTTATGCTTTTTGCCCTTGCTGGCTTTCCACCATTCAAACTTGGTTACTTCCTACGCTATTCGCCGGCATTGAACTATTCTCTCGACATTCAGATACTATTAAAATAAAATCCAATCTTTATTTTAAGGAGCTGGTTGGTGATGCTCTTCCCATGGTTTACCACCGATGAGGAGTATTCCGCATGCCATCGACAGAGTCAGGAAAGGACAGGCAGAAGGCGCGCTAAAAAAATCCGATCTTTCAACTATATCCCTTCTCCAGCTAACCAAGCAAATTCCCAGCTCCCTATGAGCTCAGAGTCGCTAACGCAAAGAGGAAGAAGAGCTACTTCCATCATTCCAATAGTAACAAGGTAAACCGAACCCAAGTTAAGTTAAGCCGAGTCCTTTTCTTCATTTTCACTTCTTTATGATGACCCCGAATCCTGCTGTTCTTCCAGGGAATCCGTCTTTGATAGAGCACTTGCCCGAGAGATCTTTGCTTTTCGTTGAGCTCTTTTCCTTTCCGTTGCGTTTAGGGATCCTAATAACCTCTTGACTCGAATTCCTTCCTCTTCCCGAGCGGATCCCTATTGGTGGACTCAGCTTGGCCATTCCCTTGTGAGTTAAAAGGAGTGGATTTGCTAAATCTGATCGAACAAGCCGTAAGGGCTTTCTAGAGCGTTAGACTGCGTCTTCAGGTACGTCTATATTCCTCATCAGATTCCTTTTTCTTTCCTGACTTTATCTGGGCTGGGGAGGGGGGTTCTGTTCTGTCTTGGGTCGATCAATCCTCCTTCAATCTACCAACTATCCCCGGGGCGGAGTATTCACTATTCATCTTTTACCTAGTCACGTAGGATCAGGATCAACTAAAGAGCTAGCCTGCCATGCACCCTTGCTTCACGCCAGTAATCCACTATCTTATGAAAGACCTATTTATGATTAAAAGACGAGAGATTTCGAACCTGAAGCTTGAAATAGGAGTAAAGGGAGCCGTCTATCTACTTTCCCTTATGGTAGAGCCAAGTCCCTATGGAGACTACCGGTCCTGTTCAGTGGGGGCCTTTTCCCAGGCAGGGTGAAATCCTTTCAAATCTCGAATTACTAAAAAGTACGTCCGTCCAAAATCATCTGCCCGCCTCCTGAGCGGATTAGCGGATGGAGCATAACGGTTCATGCCATCAATCCTCCTTTGCTTTTTCTACTGATGGCATTCTCTTAGAAATGGAAGATTGATCTTGCTCATATGTACTTTCTTTGATCTTCTTTCTTGTCGGATTCTCTGGGGTCAAAAGTCTATACCCCAGACTCGCGATTCGGTGATTTCCCTGGCTAGGATGGATGCAAAAGTCTGTCCCTGCTCTTTCGATCTTACTTACTTATTGGCTTTTTCTCTATGGGCATATTCCTTCCACTAGAGGAATTTCCCTTACCTATCCCAACAAGTCCTACCAGCACCCTATCCTATTCTCTGCTCCCGAAGAGCCTAGACCGGTCGGTAATGCCGTTGAATGAACGAAGACTTCCTTTATCCAATGCTGTTTCAATATTGAAACTCTTTGATTTCCTATTCTTCCGGCTCGATGCTAACTAAAGTCCGAAGGACGACCAAGGTTTTCCAATCTTCCAAGTTAAAGGACATATCCTATTAACTAAGGAATCCCTTTTCTCATGGAAAATCGCACTTTCACTTTTTTCGCTTCGATTCTGTCTGTCTTCGCTCCTCTCACATTCATTCGTTCGAGCAGCTTCGCTCCTCTCCTGTCGAGTGCCTTTGATCCTTGGTAGGTCTATGGTAAATCTATGGACTTTCCTTTTTGTGTCTATTTCTGCTACTGTCATGATTGAGATTCTAACCTCTTATCTAGCGGTGCAATGGGGACTACGATAGACCGATGCCAAGCAAAGCAATGCTACCCGAAGACTCAAATGAATACTATCGATGACGCCCATTTCTGGTTTTCTTCGAACCAATGGGACATCTCCGGCGACTCAGATATGGGACTTCCGTCAAAGCTTCCTGGTTGTAGCGAAGGGGAAATAGACTGCTAACAAAGATTCTAATCCTACTGGATCCTACTCTTCTACTTAACCTGACTTCTCGCTTAAGAAGTACTCGATTCCCGTGCGAGCTTTGAGAATCCCCCTCTATAACACAATCTTTCTTCTAGTCGAGCTTTCGAAAGCCAATCCTACGTCCGGAATGGAATGGATGTGTAAAGCCAGGTTTCCCACTCATTTCGCAAAAGAAAAGTTCGCTCGCTTTGAGATCCACATCCGTCGAGGCCACACTGAGTGATGTACCTGAACGCTTCTTTCTCAAGTGACCCTGACTCACCATAGGTAGGAAAGCCCTTCATTCTATGCTGACGGGTCCACTTTGAGCCCCGTCTCACGGGCTTGCTTATAAGCTTGAATCGTGCGTGGTACTTGCCCAATTTCTACTCAAATTCCACAATTCTTTCCAATGGGTATGCGAAAACAGGCCCGGCCCTTATTTGCTTCTCTTAGCTCGATAACCAGATGAGCTGATCGGAGAATGGTAAAGTATGAACTCCTAAGAGGAGTAGAAGAAAGATCTATATCAGACATTATGCTGTGCTTACAGAGGTCTTTACTTTAGATTTTAGATAGAGGTTCATCTGTCCTTCCTTTCCTCTAGCAAGGCCTACTTTCTCAGTAAGACATAAAGAAAGATTTCTAAAATCAATAGAAAAAACTTGATCATCTACCGAAGTCGAGTTGGTGGCAGCGAATCGGCTTCCCAAAAGCTGGGAAAGCGATAGGAGAGTTTTAGCTCGACCAAGCAGTCGTTTCACTCAACTAAACCAGTCTTAGTAGCCTAATCTTGAGATTTCCCTTCCGGCTATAGGAGCGGTTTCTAGCTTTACTTCGACAGAAAGGGGTGAGAGGAGTAGGGTCTACCTCAGCGGCTTCTTCAGAGCCTCTCAGCTGCAACTAGTCACTTCCCGATAAGAGCGAGCTTAAGCTTTGTGGGTCTCAGTCCATCCCAGCGGGGCTATACCGTTCGTGAGCACCCCTGAGCTCAGTCAAGTTGGGGAGCTCCCTCACTGCTTGCCTCACAGGCTGGCAACCCAAGACCCAGTGAGACTTCCCCTCCCGGGGGGTTAGTTACATCTTTCAATTCCTGGGAGAGGAACAAGAAAAGCTGCTATCTCCCTTCCGCTGTCCCTACTATTCGACATTTCCCGGAGGAGTCAATCAGTGAGGTAGGGAAGATTCAAGACTGAACAGCCTTCCAACTCCATTCTCTATCCTCCGCTAATGTATAACCATTGAAAAGCTTTCATTGGAACCCCGATCAATAGGCTGTTAGGGCTTTAGCCCAAGAACCCGATGCCCATTCAATAGAAGAAGTAGTTCGACCTTCGGAACCTGGTTATGAGATTAGATCGAGATTCATTGTTCGATCTTGAAGCAAGCATTTTTCGTCCAGCCGGAGGAATAGTCGTTATTTCACCATTTGAATAACCTTTAAAAATGCCTTCCTCAGCAGAGAACAGAGAGGTACTACCTACTTTCTTCCATTTTCCTTTTCTGACTTGACTGCTGTCTTAAACCTTTCTACTTTAACACAGGTAATATATTATATATAAATCATCCGGGACAGAAGTTTGACCGAATCGCACCCCAACCACCTTTGGAGGAAAGCCAGATGGGACCAATCGAGGAAGCAGAGAAAATTCCAACAACTTTAGACATTTTTGTTCAAGTTCCAAGGGCTGAGCACCAAGAAGAAATAGAGCATCAACCCGAGGAAATTAATCCTAGGATAGAAGGACCTCTTATTGCAGAGCCGGAAGCCAACCATGGGGAATCAGTGACACCGAGCAATGATGCTCAAATCGCTCCGCTGCAACGACTCTCATTTCAGATGAGCATTCTTATCAAGTTGGCGAAGGTGTCCGATCTACTAGCTCTACTCCAACCAATCCGGAGACTACAAGACCTTCACCTCAATCTCCACCGGTTCCCACTTAAAGCAAAGCATTACCTAAGGTAGATCATTTATCTATCAAAACTCCTTCAAGTTTGCCATAAACCTTCTTGGCTAACTGTTGACATCATCTTAAATCTCAGACTATTGGGATTGGAGCAAGAGTGGAATGGAAGAAAGAAGTCCTTATCTGCCCCTCCAACCGGTACCTCCTCCCGACATGAAGGAATGCCCGATCTTCCTTCGGGGGCTGGTATGTCCTTTCAGTTCTGGTCTGGGGAACGCCGATCAAAGAAAGCACTCCTATACTGCCTGGTGTTGATTCGGCAATTTGCGTCTAGTGGGGAGCTTTGTCATCTCAAAGAATAAGCGGATCTTCCCTTGCATGCGGATCTGAAAGTCGCGGATCTCGGCCGGTAGCTGCTTTCTGCTCTCCTTATTAGTGCCAACTCCGCTAGGTATAGGTAGGGAGTCTTCTACAAGTCGCATTACTGGCCGATGACCAGATTTTGGAAGCAGTCGAGATGCCTTTCCTGGGGGAACCCTTCCTTGCATTCTTATATTTATTGTATTCGCTTCAATCGCTCCTGAATCGGCGGATCAAAGATAGGAATACCAAACTATCACTGCTAGAGGTGGATTGGATGAGAGGCCGCTATTTGCTTGCTTCTCCTGTTCGCTCTAGTTCACCTGGTTTACAACGGTTTGCTAGGTTTTAGACAAGGGCTAAGGGCTCCCTCTTAGCAGCTCTTTCCTACCAGACATCAGACAATCGGCTCTTTCATGACTCCATAACAACTACCTTATCCATTGATCTCTTGTGAATGCGAAGGTCCCTTCTAGAGTCCGGCTTAAAGCCGTATGAAGACGTGAGGGCTTTAGACACAAAAGTGTTGGGCCCGCCAGCGCCAGATCTTTAAAAAGGCTTTTGAGGGCGTCGTAGGTGTTCCTCCGCAGATCCCCGCTATGTGTCGCCGGCTCTACAATAGGATTTGCGGCTCGCTCTGGGGAGTCCATGGGAGGCCTATTGCTCTTAGGTTTTTAAAATCCTTCGTCCAAGTCTTTTACTAGTAAAGGGTCTTCAATCTATACTTGAAGTAAGCAGTGCAAGGATGGGATATTACGCCAAGGTGCCCTCTATGAGTAAGCCATTTGCTGGTGCCCCTCTAGTCTCAGTAGCTTTGTTTTATTCCTTTCGATCCGGGTGTAATAGCTAACTCTCAGGATAGCCCAGTCTCTCAACCAAAAGCTATGAACCGTACTCGTAGAGAGAAGATAGGATAACCGCACAAATGATGGGGGCCCGCTCTCCCACTCCCACATCCCCCAGCCTTCCATATCCACGATGTCCACACTGGGGCCTCTTTTCCAAGAAAATACTATCTTCTTCGAACAATCAACTTTGATAAGGATATATAGCATCATATAAGGAAATATAGATTAGGATCGTAGAAATATGAGCTTGTAATATAGCTACACCTAATTTAGGAGGCACCTTCGGACTTTCCTTCCCCATATACTCGGGAGCTTTGGTGGGCTTAAGAATAGAAACTCTTATTAATAATGACCAAAAAGAACGTAGACTCAATAGATATACCAATAATAAAGCTAAACTACTAATAAGTAACAAACATAAAGCAAAAGGATTCCTGAACAAATTCAGTAAAATGATAGTTAACATAGTGTTCATAATATCTTAAGTTAAAAAGATTCTATCTATATATATCGAAAAAGCTATTGACAAGGATCTCCCCTATCGGGATGAAGCAACTCTCGTTACCTGAAATCTTCAGAGCATGAGCCTGACGAGTTAACCAACTACTCTATCACCGCTTGCTACCAACTATTCTCATCTGACAGAGATTACAAGTTAACCTGGCTTATCCTTCACTTTCTTAGAATTATAACTACTAGGTGGTTTCAGATCCGCGTTAGCAGCACTCAGTGAGCACTTCCCCTTATCACCATCTCCCTCATCAACCCTCTCATCAACCCTATCTTCAACCCTATCATCATCCCTCTCTTCAACCCTATCTTCATAACTCTCTTCACCCCTCTCTTCATAACTCTTTTCTACTTCAGAGACCTTTTCTAGTTGTGAACGCAAACTTGCTATCTCATCATCTTTGCTCTTCATCTCATATTCTAGTATACTACTCTCATAACCTGCAAAGTCAATTACTTCGATTGGTTTTGTGTCAACCAAGGTCTCATTAGAATCATAAATAGCTTCCCTCTTGATATTGAGTCTAATTCCGAGCGAGATATTGGTTTTTGTTATATTAAGCTTCTTCCAATCTATTTTGAAGTTGAATGCGACATCTACAGGAGTCAGTTTATCTATATTATCATATTGAGCTGTAAACCATTCTTCATTAACATGACCTTTGGCTGCACCTTTGTGCTTAATGATAGATTTATCATTACTTGTAAGTAAATAATATGTCTTAGGAGCTAAGAATATACCCTTTTTAGCAATCTCTTCTAACTTGAATTTACCTAATTCCGTTGATGATATTTCAGCTTCAGGTAGAGGACTTCCAAGCACTACAGAGTCCGTATCTGTGTAGTAACAGTCACATCTGGAGATGTAAGGATGCATATGAATCCTAGCACAAGCGGTGACCGCAGCCGATAATTGAACAGCGGAGATCTTAGGTGGCTTCCACTCAGAGTCTGTTGTATCATCCGAATTGTTATGATAAGTAACTATAAAGCTATCATTGCTAATTTTATCACCACTGATAAATGAACTTTTCTTCAATAATAGATTATACTTATCAGTATTGCAGATTTCAGTTATTGTACTATGAGGATTAATTCCAAATCTACCGTATAGAGAGTTCATTAGTAACTTGTAAATATAGGACATAGCATCATTACTACTTATCTTAGCTTCTTTTCTTCTTTCAAATAAGTCCAAAACATAGTTATCGAAAGGTGTGCTATTCTTGTTTTCAAACAAGTAACCGGAGATAGGATAAATCTTGTAGCCTATCCGGCGAGCATACTTTAACTCCTCGCTATAATAAACACCAACGAATTTACCGGTGGGGAATTTTAAAACATGAGTTTTTTTACACTTATAGGGTAGAAATGGACGCTTCATTGTGATTGGGCATTCAACATAGGCCTCAATAAAGCCAAACAGGTTGTCTAAATCATAAGATACTAAATTACCATGCCAAACGGGCTTACCACATGGCATAGGATAGGACTTCATTATATAGGGATATAGGGAGTTGACGTCATAGTAGTAGAGATTCTCACCCCTTGGGATATAAGCATCAGCATGACCTCCATAGTAACCACGACGAATGAAAGTATCCTCATTACGACTAGGTATATAGATAGGTATTTTCTGATCATCGTAATACTTAGTACGAAAGATAGCCATTGCCATAGCGGATATTGTCAAATTTGTAACAACATCAACATTGTAAGAGGACCAATAGATACTTTGAGTCTTCTGCATAACTCCTCCTAATATATATATATCCTGTTTCATATACTCTAATAATTCTATTCGTTGATCGAGTAGATTCTCAACCTTGATATCATTATGGTCGATAGAGCCTTTAGATCCTAATTCAGGACAGATATTCTTACCTAATTGATCAAGACTATTAGGGAGCAGGAGGATTGAATCCCGCAGACTATATAAGAGTCTATTACCATTATATATGGATATTTCGTACAATACGTGGTTCCTCATAAGTGGTTTAATTGTGTACTTCTTTTCGTTGAGTACTAAATGTCTCAATAATATAATACCATCAAATCTACTAAAATTGTGGAAATAAACAACACGAATAGCTGGATTAGTTTTAACTATAAAAGCGATGCGAGTCATTAAATCAGTCAATATTATACGGCTCCGTTCCTCAAAGTCATCCGTAACTCCTATATAATCTTCACTGAAATAAGTCTCTATACCCCTCTTCGATAACACGATTTCATCATTAGGTTTAACAAC
>Ga0209281_1000170_pt1:60000-67500 | contig 153531 bp, 88 predicted proteins | sample MedtruBG_FD_187514 | JGI IMG/M metagenome (GOLD analysis project Ga0209281, IMG submission 187514) | Root nodule microbial communities of legume samples collected from California, USA - Medicago truncatula BG (SPAdes) (version 2) | ecosystem: Host-associated > Plants > Roots >... | reverse complement strand
GATAAGTCAACTTCAAAGTGGATTTGTTGTGCGAAGAGTGCGTTATGACCCGTGGCCGCCTGCCTGGTCTGGTGGGGTCCTCCGTTGTGGGTAAACGGGAAACCCGACTCTACGAACCCGAGGAAAGGCTGCACAGCAGTAGTAGGGGCGTGAAGACCGGAGCTTTTAGTAGTGCTAGCAGGAATGCAAGTGAATGAATCCCATCCCCTAGCGAGTGAAGTGCTTACGCCCCTTTAGATTAGAGATAGGGGCGCGCTAGCGTTATAATAATAATAGAAAGGTTAGGGGGCTGAGAAAAGCTTGCTGTCTACTTCTCTTCACTGCCCCGTTCTGTAACTTCCCTTCTTTAGTCCGTCCACGAGGCTGTAAAAAGAGAGAGGGGCGGCTATATAGCGGGAGTCGTTTCGGTTGTATGCCACGAGGTCCCTATGGACAAGGGGACAAGTGAATCATCGCTTTTGGGCGCAGGCAGCCCTCTACCATCCATCCCATTGCATTCCATCGTCTCGTATTGTACTGTACCGTACCAGATACATCTATTGAGTGAGAGAAAGGTAGCTTCTCTATAGATATATTATTCATTTTTTATATTGATAGGGATCCCCAGATTCCCGTCACTACGGATTGATTGTCTCTACCTAACTACATGGTAGTGGTATAGGGAGCGCAATTGCTAGAGCACGGGAGAATGAAGAGTAATGATTTCAGCAAGAGCAGCCGGACGGACTACTATAGTGAGTCCTGTGACTACTAAAGTAGAGTTGAGTCAAAAGGTATGGTATAGCAGCCTTTCCGAGCGAGCCTCTGGGATCTCCTGTAAACCCCCATGATGTGGTAAAGGGAGGATATTAGGGGAAGCAGTGAGTGGAGATTCCCCTGCAGAGAGCCGGATGAGGGGAGACCTTCACGTCCGGTTCGGAGGGCGGGGATATCCCGACCCTACTATCATTATGCCTTTGCAATGTTACTTGGTTCAACTCTATTTGTGACCTTTTCTCGTATGTGGGACTCTCTATCTTCTTGGGTAGATAATCGATCGTCTTTCATTTTGATAGTTAGTAGTATTTATTATAATAAGTCAATAAAATAAATAATAATAAATAATAATCGAACTGGAGGAGCTAAAAGCCGGGATGGCTTGGTAAGCAAGCAATCTGTTATGTAGGCGCCAACTCCCATTTATTTCTCTTCTTTCTTTTTGAAAGTCACGATCAGAATGAAAGGTAGTTCGCTGGGCCTGTATTTTGATCCCAGAGGTGCTGGTTCGACTCCAGCTCGTGAGAAGGCTTTTTTTTGTCATATCCCTTTGTCTCGCTTGTTCTTATTAAGTTCCTTTGTCCTTCCATCGCTCAACTATTTGTTGAACATAGAATTCGCCCGATATAAGATTAGTACCAACAGGGATCATAAAGCTGATTGGGCTAACGGAAAGGGAGGAGTCGGTCGTTCTGCCATCGATTACAGGCAAACCTTCCCCGAGCTACAGCCCTCACTGTCGATTCAAGACACAAACAACTACCTGTACCACAACCACTGGCATATGCGGTTAGCGGGTGTCAGGTCTAGGTCTAGATGGAGGTTCTCGTTCCAGTTCTATTTCTAGTTGAAAACAACAAATTAAAATTTAATCACCAAGTGGATATCTCGAGAACTAAAGGTGCCAAGCCTCGGATTCGACTTTAAATGAGGATAAGGCTTCCAGCTAGATATGTATGATTCACCCGGTACCTGGTATTGGTAGTAGCATCAGTCTCTTTCCCCTCCCTCTGTATGAGTTGAGAGGCTGAGGGGAAGTCTACTAACTATAGGGCTACTCCACCTGACTCACGGTCGCTCCACGGGAAACCACCACTAGGAGACGAAGCAAGCCGAGGGTTTCGAGGCAGATATCGCCATGACACGGTAGTAGGGAAACCGGTCCTTGTAAGCAGCACTAGAGAGGGGATAGAGACTCGAGACTTCAAACTAATGTCCTTCTTCCTCTGAGCCAGGTTCCTTGTAGAGTCTATCTACTAGAGACATTAACGGTGCTCACCCGGGGTTGGTTGGGAAAATTCAATACTCGAATGGAACGCCCTCCATCGTACAGTTCGGCGGACACGGAAGAGCTAGTTCATAGGGCTCGTGCAGTCATGGGACCGACGGTGAAAAGCTCGGGATGATGATGGGGCTAGCAGCATCATGAGATAGAACCCAATCCCATCCTTCTCATTCGATCCGTGCTATTAACAAATTACCACTTTTTCTGTGGTTTCGATTCAAAAGAAGTGGTTGAGATCCTCTAGCCTTCCACTTCGAGACCGACCAAAGCGAATAGGCTGGCGCGAAGGATAATTCTATTTGTTCTTCGCCAAGTGAAAGTCTAAAAGACTAATCCAATCCCACTCATTTGGCGGATTTAACACAGGTCACATCAAAAGAGAATGAAGGGCGTTTAGGATAACTCCTTCGAGAACGAAATCCCAAATACAGATTGGGCAAACTCTACCCCATCTTCAACTCAAATTCCTGTCCTGGGAGAGGTCCATTCTCAAGACAATTCCGTCCTCTCTCTTTCTTACTAGGCGACAAAGCAGAATCCCCTATGTAGAATAAATCGTTTGACCTTTATTGCACTTGAGGAAGACCCGACCTCCGAATACCAAGCTTAAATGCTTGCCTGAGTGCGCCTATTACCCTTCTCACTCGTAGTTCCCCAATCGTCTTTGGACAACCTGCCTTTTGACGGCCTTTTGAGGAAGATATCGTAATATCAAGATCTAAGATCTTACCACTTTACTTTTTAGCTGGGCTTGTTGTCTTTTACTTTGAAAGGGACATTATTTAGACTACTACTGGCGCTTCCAATTAGTATGCATAACATTATCTCTTAGGGGGGAAGGTTGACTTAGCCTGCCTCTCCCATCATGACTTTCATTCATGAAGGAAAAAAAAAGCAATGATGATCAGAAGAGTCTTGGTCACTAGAAAGTGTTTAAGAGGAGAAGGAGGGGCCCCAGAAAACAACCCTTTCGTAGTTCTAGCTGCTCAAAAGGGAGTTGAATTTCTTTCATCTGGGAAGGTGGTAGTATATATATAATACCCCCGCGAGCAAGGGAAATTATTTTCCCCAAGGCTCAAAGCGATTGAGTGCTTGACTAAGTTAAAAGAAAATGACTCTTTCTTCGGTGGACATGGCGGAGGCTCATGCACTTACACTTAGGAAAGGTTCTGACCTGGCTTTTTCTCTACAGCTATCTTCTGTTTTTATGTATGAAAACAGATTCATCTCAGGTCTTGAAAGCTTTTCATAGTCAAAAAAAAGTCGTCTACAGATCGCAGTCTGAGGCCTATTGTTAGTGATGTGCAGCAACTCCTGATGTCCCAGCTGGTCGGTATAAAGGGTGAACAGATTAGCCAATGCTTCGGCCGATTGGGTGGCAAAGCATCTTCCTGACTGAAAGTGTCGACCTTACTGGGTGCAGAGTCCTCCACCAGCTAAGCTATTCTTGCTATTTTAAGAGAAGATCATCATTGTCTGACTTAGGCCTTGATGTCTTTTTATTTCAGCTTTCAATGCCCGATTCAAAGGAAGGCAGGTGAATCTGCGTGTAAGGAAGCGGGGATCTTTAGGGAGAAGGGTTTGAGCGGCTATGTATAATTACAGTGACTTTAGAGTAACCCGGAAATCTAAAGCGCAAATAGCGCCGGTTCTGGTCTCACCACGTTAGATATCCGCTAAGAACTTCCCAATCAAATAGATCTCCCCTGGCTGGCAATCTCACCGGTGAAGTTAGAGCTCTCTAACAAGCGATGAGGGACGAGGTTGCCCGGGTCAACGGATCGAAGGCAGTATTTAACGTTCCCACCTGCAACTACGAACTAGGCTAGCTGACCTAGCAGTGAAAGACGAGAGAGCTGACCAAGAATATTTGTCCTAGATTCATCCCTAGCGGCTTCAAAGCCATTAAGATCGTTACTTCTGGGAATGAATAGTCTTTATAGCGCTCTTGAAAGCGCAACTCCAAGAAAAGAAGAGGGGCTTCCCCGTTCTCAGTCCATGAAGGTGCTTTCTTTATTGATTGGTAGTTTGATGCTAGCTGTTATGCTAAGCAATGCCGCTTATAGCAGCTGGACAAGGAAAGGCAAGAGCGAGCAGCCACACATGAACCGCGATAAACGATGTCATGATAGGCTTTCCATAACCATCTTTTCGTAATCAAATCCTTCTTTCAGTCTCCCAATAAACGAAAAAGCTGCGAAAGCTGTGCTCGATTTCCTGCGCTAAGTGGTCTTTCCGCTGGATGACTACTATGGACAAAGATGACGACTACTCCCAGTCTCTGGTCAATCCATGCCGATGCTAGAAGAGCCCGCCCCCCCGAAAGATACGAGGTTTTTTTCCTCTCCTTACTTACATGATTGAATTTCTTCTATAAAAAGATATAAAAGGTACCCCTAAGATAAGAATGTTTAAACCACCTGTAAAGGAAGAAATCAAAGGGAGGATGTCCGGAGGAAAAAAGCCCACCCAGTTGGAGGTAATATTAAGGGCCTGCAGTCACTTCAGGTTAACCCAGCGAGTTTTCGCAAGCAAAATGGAGAGATTTCCCTTCTATCCTCAGTACTCTAACTCTATTATTTGCTTTTCTTTGCTATCAATCTTTCGGTTCTTCTCCCAGTCGGTTTGCGTGTTCATCTGTCTTGCTTGCTTTGTTTGATTTGTTATAGACCGGCCGGTCGGGGACAACAAGCTCGATTAGAGTAACTTATTTTTAAACTCCTTTCGGGTCTACAACAAGATCCGGGTGACCGGAGTGATCAGCAGCTTGATCAGCTTACGGGGTAGTTTCGCAGATCTCCAGGAGTGGAACTAGGATATTAATCGAAACAGAAGGTCTTTAGAGTTGATGAAACAGCATGTGCTACTGTGCGAGGAGCGAAGTGTAAGGCTGAAGATCAAGCTCATCTACTTGAAAGTAAGGTAAGTGAAGTGGTGTGGTTTAATCTTTTCCAGAGGCTGCTGCTTCAGCTTCACTTAGATATAGATAGATGCCAATGCCGAAGAGTCAAATAAGAGTGAGAATTAGAACAAGGAGAAAGGTGGCTGGATTGAATCAATCTATCACTCCAGCTTTAGCGACTGGGTCATGAATAGCCTGACGGTTGAACCGTGTCCCGTAAGGTCACTTTACCAGACTGACATGTAACTACCCTCTTGTTGATCCGGTTGTTCTTATTCAAACCGGCCCCGGGCTATAAGCAAACCATTGAGCTTCCTGCCGAGCGAACTGCAAGGTAGAGCTAAGGTAGACGATGGAGAACAAAGGGCTCCGTAACATCTATCTCAAAAGAATCTACATCGATTTCAGGAAGTGTGCCTAATGGCTGACCCCTGGAAATTGACTCGGCTTTCTAGTTCGAAGGGTATTGAAGTCAAAAGCGAGCTAAAGCCATACAGGAAGCTCGAGCCCCAACAACAAATAAGGAGCTGAAGAGATTGCTAGGGCAGGTCCATTTCCTTCTTCGGGATCAAGGAACTCCTGCTGGATAACTTCTGCTTCAAACAGGACTTGGAATAGGGATTTACTTTCATGGGGAACTTAACTTCAGATAAGTCTCGTTTGCGTCGACAAGCGAGTTCCCGCATTAACTGCCTTCCTTGTTAACGGATTCAAATTCACATCGGTTCTCCTGTCAACTTTGCGAAGTCAAGCTCGTAGACTCTCCTTTAGCCTGTAGGCTGATCTCCATATGGATGCGCGAGTGAAGGAATGACGGGACTCCTCCTCTTTCCCAGGGACTTTCTTCCTCTAGAAGTACCATGGGATCCAGACTAGGAGCAATCCCTGATCGTCAAATTTCATATCGAAAGATCAGGTTAGGGATCATCATCTGGTCTATCGCTCCTTTTGAGAGTGACATAAGCCTTTCCCCTGCAGTGAAGTTTCTTCCCGACCCTTATTCCACTATCTCATCCTAGCCAATCTTTCTAATGTTCACGCGGCTGATAGAAAAGGAAAATCTTCCATTAGGAGCTGTTGGTCTTATAGAAGTAACTGGTGTTTTTAGCCGTAACCCCTGTTACCACGTAGGAGTTCTTAAAGAAGGCCGCTAAATCAGCAATAGAGGACAACTCCAGATCTATGAATAGCCAACAAAGAGCCTAGCTTGATTACTGGAACTAAACTGCAAGCAGCTCCTACCTTACTTATCGATAAGGAGTACTGGGACTGAGTAGACTTCTTGTAGTTCTCTTTTCCCTATAGAACTACATAAATGTATTGGGTATTTTTCTAACCTTGCCAAGAGTGCTTTGAGCTTTTCTTTCTTAGACCCGGTCATATCCTCACCCTTCGGTCGAATCCAGCTTATGACATGGCTAGAATGTTAGACCGATGTCTTAGGGTCATTCTCAGTAGCCATACGGAATCGGAACCTATGCCTTCTAGCTGCCCTACGGATGAGCCCAAAAGAATAGAATTAAAATCAGGAAGTGACTTCGATAATACCTTTCCAAGACTCACTCGCTTCTTTAAGCCATGCTCTTACTAAACCTAAACCACAAAGACGAGATAATCTCTATCTTATCCGGAGACAGACTCAAATCAATTGACAACCAAAGGAGTCACTCGTGGCACACTGACTATATTCCAACTTCTCTGCATCAATGCACTCATTCGGTAAGATATTACTTTTTTAGGCAAGCAAGTCAGGGATTCCTCGAGCTGCTATCTCGATACCGATCCTTGAAACCTTGAATTAAGGGCACTGCTTAGGTAAGAAAGAAGCGCTGATCCACTTATACTCGCTAGGGGTTACTCTATCACACGCATCCTAGCTTATCTAACTTCTTCCTTGAAGGTCCCACGGACTGTTCGAATTCTTAGCCTGTCCTTGATTAGCTTCCTATCACCTACGCCTCCTACCAGGAAGTCACTATTCTTTCCTTTCTCCTGGCTCCTGAAGCTTTTGCATTTTTCAAAGGCCTTCACTCGATCTTCATTCTACTATAAGAACTCGAACCTGAGTCCATTACTATTCTGGTCGAGTTCGTTTATTCGTTTTTTCAGAACTAACACTTCGTACCTGAACATGAATAGGCAGCGCTCTTTTTCCCGACGTAAGCCCAGGCTTGCTATCATCCAGTTGTGGCTTTTTCCCCCCTTCATTCTCAAGTGCTATAGCTTGTTCGCTTGAATACATTAGGTAGGGAAGGACAGGATATTACTCGTCGGTTCTATTCGGCGGTGGTGGCTTTGCTTTGAATTTCTTTCCACTCATTTTGGCTTTTTACTTTTATTATTCATGCTTGCTCCACTAGCCTCAAACTCCATTCCCATTTCGAATCGACCTGTTAGATTAGAGAAGGCTTTTCTGCTTAGCAGAACCCGATTCTCCGCTCAAAACATCTGATCTTCCGACTTAAACAACCGATTCCATTTCTATCCTTTTTTTCTATGATCAATTCAATAAAGACTTCCTTCTCAACTGACAACCCCTGGGCCTGTTCATAAGCGA
>Ga0209281_1000170_pt1:0-55000 | contig 153531 bp, 88 predicted proteins | sample MedtruBG_FD_187514 | JGI IMG/M metagenome (GOLD analysis project Ga0209281, IMG submission 187514) | Root nodule microbial communities of legume samples collected from California, USA - Medicago truncatula BG (SPAdes) (version 2) | ecosystem: Host-associated > Plants > Roots > Nodule... | reverse complement strand
GCAGGCTCCCGAAGAGGGAAGCCCAACGAATGTCAGATGCAAAGCCCCGCACCTCATTAAGATCATATTGGCATACTCTCCCAAAAAAAAAAGAGCAGACCCCATTGAAGACGAGAGTGAGGTACAACAAGGCCATTTCTGTCCACCGCCCTTCTCACGGAGCCGTACGTGGACGTTACCGCTCATACAGCTACCAGCCGGCAAGCAGTCAGCCTCCCTCTAAAATGGAAGTATGGATGAATCGACATCAAATAGAGTTATTAGGTTTTTTTTCCAGCAATAACAGGAGCCGAGCTTTTTTCACAAAAACATACGGGTTCCCCCCCTATCCACGCTGCGCGCCCTTGACATTTATGAGGACTCACTGGCTCCTTCTCCCGTGTACATCACCGCTTATGATAATTCGATAAGGCCAGCAAGAGGCAGGCTGATTGCCGATGTCCAAATAGGCCTGAAAAACGCCAAACCTTTTGGTCCACCTTCCATGTCATAGATATCCTCACTTAATTCAACTTACTACTTGGAAAGCCTTGGTTGCGTGAGGCCGGATCCTCCACATACCATCAATGTTTAAAGTTTCCGTTCTGAGGTTCTATTGTTAAGGTCTCTGCCGAAGTTCAACCGGCATTGACCGCAGATTGCGAGAACGCGAGCTTCATGCCTTCTATATAATTAGGAGGTCAGTTCGTGCCACTAGAGAGTATGGAGATGGCTCCTTCCACCCGGTCCTAGACATCAATACTCCTGGGTCTCGCCCTTTTGGTCATACCGTTATCATCCGAAGAAAAGAATACCCGAAGGCTCTTGCCTTGTGTATAAAATAAGGATAGATTGGAGGAAAAGAGAAAGCGAGAGAAACCCCATCCCTCTCTTTCCAGAGGATTCGCGGCATGTCAAGCCGGTTCTTCGCTTTGGCTAAGATTATTCTGCCAAGCGAGTTTCGGCAAGTACATTGACCCCACACAAATCACGTTCACGAAACAAAAACTACTTGCTATATTTATATACGCAATTCATTTCGCCTCACTCGACTCTATATCTAGCCAAAGGTAAAGACTTGCATTCTGTTACTCTGATAAAGATCCGGTTATCTTATGGTTAGGATTCTTCTTTATCTTTTATCTTCCTTCTTATCTCTGTTCTCTGTGAGTAGCGGGCGGTTTTTGCTGTCAAAGTGCGGGTTTGTCAAGGGAAAGCTTTCTGAGCTGTTGATTTTCGACTTCCTTCCCTCGACAACTATTTTTATAATAGATCTTGACTACTGACCATGGGCGGGGTCGGTTAATTTTGTGATGTTTTCTCTCTGGCAACGAGTTTAGTTTCATTTTTCCAAAGATGGAACTCGGCATACGCGTAGGAGCGAACAAGAAGAGTTGTCACAAGGAGCTTTTAGCGTCAACCACAAGAAGCTGTAAAGAGTGGCTTGAACCTTTGCTGCCTGAGTTACATAGCTGACTGCGAGAAGGAAGGTAGGAGGCATCCCCCGGGCCTTACCGAGGAAATAAATGCTGCTTGCTTTTTTGGGGATCTTCTGCCAGGATACAAGACGGCTGGCAATGACTTCATCGATTCCTTCCTCAGTCGCTGCAGTCACGGATTCATCTGACCCTTTCATTCATCATCTCGCACCTTCCCTACCGGACCTGTTCCCGTACTCTCGGGCCTTCAAACTCGATTTCTGATCTATTTCTTTCTTCTTAGCTTAACAGGCTAAATGGATTTCATTGGCAGTTCGGTCCGATCTGTCGGATTCATATGTATTTTGGGCTATTTGCCTTGGTTTAGGGGCCTGATTCAGAGCAAATCACTAATGTCGAAACTCTCGCGGCAAAGCCTCGTGGTTGGGACTTCTTTCAATTTACCGAGTTGAATAAGGATAAATTGCTTTTTCAGCCAGCTGACGTAGGGGGATAGAGCTTTCCAGTTACCTATATAAAGCAGTTTATTAAACAGCATTCTAGCAAGTTCACCTATTGTGAATAACGTAGGTCTCTACCGGCTATTACCACATTGGGGGCATCCCCTTCTATTGAATCAAAAGGAGAATCTTCTTAGACTTAGTGAATTCCTTATGCCCTGGGTCTTGGAATCAATACAAAGAATTGAGCCTCACTGACCACTCTTTCAGCTTAAGCACCTTCCTTTCGGGCATTGGAAATAGCCTTAGTTCCAGCGGATCCGGTCATTCGAATCGATTGAATCACAAATTCTCTTATATATTATATAATAAGATCAAATCACGAATGCTTTCCGCTACTGTGTTGCACGATTCAAATGGACGGCTATTAGTTATTAGTAGAATCTTAAGCCAAAACGACTTTCCTCGTTCAAATAAAATCCTGGAGTGAATAGGGCGCCCTCGGAAAGGTCGACAACAGACTCGCTACCGAGTTCTAGCTCGATGCGAAGAATAGAATAGTAAGGAAGTCAACTGATTAACCTAATATGCACTATTGAGATAACTTGAATCTAGCTAGATGCGGTGGATGTGGAATTTATGGTGTTGTTGAAAGGCTATAGACTAGGGGTCCTTTAGCCTGGACTCTAGAACTGAATACCACAACTTAGACCCTATAGCAACCTTTCTAAGGTATAACCTTACAATTAGATAGACAGGGCGTAACCCAAGTAGGAATGAAAGGGGTAAAACTCTTGAACTACTGGGAATATCATAGCAGAAAAGTCCCGGACAGACGAGAGAAGGCTTAAATGGAATCAGGACGGGCAGAAGAGTATAGGTTTTGATCCTCTCAACTCATACTTAGGATAAGGGTCCAGCTACATATGCTAATAGTGAAAGATCTCTTCCCCTTCATCCCTTGCTTCTTATTCTTTCTCTCTCATACGATTTAGTTACCTCGGAGAAAAAGAGAAACCTTCTTATTATTCCGCTCTTTCTTATCGAGATTGAGATTCATAGAATGATCACAGAAACTGCATCTTGCTATCCGATTCCTTTACCGGAGTTGGGGCTCGGTTCTCTGTTATGAGCATAGCGTTAAGCGACTCTTTCTATCATTCGGAAAAGTGGCCTAGCTAACTCTTGTATTGATCAAAGACTTGGGTTCACCTCTCCATAGGAAAAGCAACCTAGCAAAGCAAACTTCACTTTCGGGTTTCAACTTCGAAGAGGTCCTCAAGGAAGAAAAGGCCAAGGCCTATTTTCCATATCGTTAGTTAGGACGGACCTATGGCTTATGCCGTACTGGTTTCACCCGTGAGGTCTCTCTTTTCTCATCTCAGCCTCCTTATTACTCTGTTTCGGGGCTACAGCCACAGCACAAATCCGAGCGATGAAGCTTTTCGATAAAGGCCCTGGAGAGCAATCAGCTCACTGATAGGCGCATATAGAGATGGCTCCGTGGAAGTTGCCGTTGGTTTTCTTCCATTAATTTATTCCGGTAGTTTACTTACTTGTTAGAGTCAGCCCTAAAACGAAGACCAGAAAGAGCATCTATCTCAGCTCGTCCGGAAAGAGGAGCGAGACAAATCCAATCCTCAGATAAAACGAGGACACCCGTGGCATTTGGAGCCTCGAATCAAATCTTTACGAAGGGTCACCTGGACTCACAGTCTAGGGTTACATCTGCTCGGGTTCCCTCTCGTCTACCACTACATTCTTGCATTCCAAAACCCTTGTAAACACCCCTCCTCGAACCATGGCAAGCTACTGGAACGAACCTAATTCAAGTGACAGACAAGAAAAGTCCCAGGACGAGAGACTCCCCAAGGAGATAAAAGACTTGGCACCTTCCCTTATTCTACTTCCTTTTCTGATCATGGCATTTGGGCCTTAACTTAAAGAAGGAGCTTACTCATATTAATGTGCAGCTGAGTCCCCTTGATTGATTAAATCCTGCTTGAAGTCAAGTCAGGGGTCATTCCAAGGGAAGGATTCATTCGAAAGCACAGATTCAGTCCACCCGAATGGTCGAGTGCCAATAGATAGATCAAGTAGGGGCTTCCCTTTCCTTGCAATGAACCGAGTTCGTGCTTTGGGATTCCTTAACAAACAAAGCGAGTTGAGCACGAAGACTTTTTCGGAGATGACTTCTGTCAATAGGCAAGTAGCGCCCAATCGAGCGAGAGAAGATAGCCCAGGGAATTGAATTCTTTCACATCCCTATAGCCAGAGTCAGTCGTTGGAGTTTATCCCTTTATAGACAATGAAAGTTTCCTTTCATCACGACTAGTCCTTCCTAGTTATTGCCGTAGCAGTCCCGCTAACGGTAGTCCCTGCCCCCAGAGATTTCAATTGTATTTGCCATTGCTTGAACTAGCTAACTTTATCTTCCAATCCCGCTTTATTACTAGATCTTCTAAAGAAAGATAAGAGAACTGGAATCTATTCTATACCAGGGAGAAGCAAAAGTCCAAAACGATTCCTCTCTTTGTCAAGAAGAAAATCCCTAGCCATTGCTTTCACTGTCTTACTCGCTGGCTACTGCCACTGCAACCAGAGGGGGGATTACCTAAGCTCACGAAGGGTAAAATCCTGGAGAAGGCGAAGTGCTTATCTCAGAAAATGAAGAGAAACTTAACTGACTAGATTGCCTAGGATCCCTATTTACCCAAGAGACTTAATTAAAGGCTTGAAAGTAAAGAAACTGCGCTTACCATAGGCCTTTATAAAGAAAACAGCCTTGCACACACTCCTGACCACTCTTATATCCTTTTAAATGGGGGATTCGCTTACACAAGGAAAGTCACTCCCATGATTAATTGATAGAAGAGACCATAAAGGGGTGATAATAGAGTTGTGGACTGGGATCCGGATCTAAGAGTTCTCCTTCCTTGTGGCTAGCTTCCTTCAGCTGCAATAACTATCTCAGCTCTACCTCTTTCTGACTTCAAGTACCGATTTTGATCAAAGGAACCTTTCAAGAAGTGACCTTGAGGATGAAGCATTGCGCTGCTTAAGGAAGAGTTCGCTTTTCTTTTGCCGTAGGAGTTGCCGGCGGGTCTACCCCCTCGGAGACGGGTAGATCATCAGTCTGACTACTAATCAGGCCAGCGGAAAGCAAGGCCCTTTCTCACCTGCAGCAAATGAGGAGGGAGGTTTTAAGTGACTTGACGAAGGATTGGAACTAGGCCAATGCCAATCTCATCTATTGCAGCAAAGAAAGAGGAAAGGGGCGAAACGCTAGTTTGAATTGAAGTAGAGGAGATGCCATACGGTAGGAGGCTATAATTAATTAAGCCGGAATGGAGCCTTGTTTATTAGGCTAGATCGATGTGATGTATATTTCTTGGCTCTAATCCTCGGGGCACCATATGGCATATCCTCTTTATAAAGAAGGTTGAATTAGCACACTGAAAATGGCTTTGTGTAATCTGGCAACTGCGTATTTGAGAAGAGTCTTTACTATGGATGGGGATATTCATTGAATCTTCCTTTATTTTTTTTTGCATAGGATAGAAAGATGAAAGATAAAGACAAGTAAATGAAAGGCAAGTCACGGGATCAGAGGATTAGACCGATGTACCATAAAAGTGCAGCAAGGAGGAGAGACTAAGCAATCAAAGGGATGCAAGCAAGTCAGCTGTTTCGGTACGAAAGCCTGACAGCAAGCATTCTCGATTGAAGCATGAAAGAGACTTTTTTCGGGGTTGAATAAGAAAAAAATAAAATAAGTAGTGCTTTACTTAAATAATGGATTAAAGCGGTTTTCTTGCTAATGAGATGAGGGGAAGAGCTGCTTTCGGTCTCGGTCCAAGGCATTCTCTCAAGTAGCAAACAAAGGCAAGACGGAAAAGCAGGTGTTGTCGGCCTTTCCGCTGCTATTGGTTTACCGCTACTGGATTAGCTCTCTCCAAGCAAGCATTAAGATCAGGCATGTAGGAAGTAGGGTAAAAAAGTAAGCATGAAGCTTTGACATAAGGTTTGTCTTCCTCTACCTTCTCTTGCTATTGGATTGAAGATAAGGCCAAGAAAGAAGTGATTAAGAGCACTTTCGAAGTCAGTATCCGCTTTGCTTTATGGTCAATATCATATCCAGATCCACCTTAGTCAGAGTTGCATCAACTAATACGGAATATCCGGTGTTACAACCTATTCTCCGAATAGTTACCTTAGGTTAGACGGCTTCTTGGACGGAGCAAGTGAGGTGTAGCGTTAGGTGACCCGGAAGCCACGCGCGGCGGGGTTGGGTCTGGCCTTCTCCTCATCATATTAAAAGGGCGCAGGTGTGGATGAGTCTCCTTGAAAAGAGGAGCTCTAAACCCCCTGTTAGCTCACTTGGTCGTGTCCTGTGGAGACAGCTCCCAACCAGGACCAGGAAGGTTACATAAATTCTTGAAATGAACCTTACCCTGTTTGACAAGTTGTTCCGACTTAAGGCCAGCCATTAAGTGGCAGAAGATCTTGGAAGGTCTTCCACTACTAAAGATGGTTCTTAATCGAGTCATCTTGGTAGTGACCGATGGTCTCAACAAAGAGCTCTGTGTCGGAGCGCACTTGTTTGCTAAGGAGGTGATCAGGCTTGTCCGGAAATCCGGTTTCTTGTTCACTGCGCTTTACTTAAATGTGCTGTGTCATTGCAGCAAGCTTATGCCCCGGAAAAAAGGCCTCTTGCCTTTTCCTGTCTCGTTGACGAGGTCGGGGTATCCTAGGATTATCCCGTCTTTCCATCGTAGTAAAGTAGGAAAGATGAGACGTCCGACTTACTAGTGAAACTCTACTTATCATTCTTCACTCTTGCAAGGGCTATACCCTTAGCCAAGAGATTGACTAATAAAGTAGTAGAATCAATAGTTACTCCGACGGACTCTGATCAGATGGTAGATGTCGTTAATGACATAACTGCCGACTGGGAGAGTCTAATTCGTACCTATGTACCTCGGATTGGCTCCATCCCCATGTGTCAGGGGATCACATGGAGTCCGTCTTGGAAGGCAGTCCCTTCTCGAGGGAGGAAGTCTGTCTGATAGGGCTTTAAGAGATAGGGACTGCCGCGGTAAGAAAGAGTCACTCAGTGAATCAGTGGATCACACACTTGTTGGAGACAGGGACACGCCTGACTATTGAAATAAAAAAGTATAAAAGTAAAGTGTTGAAAGGGTGAAGTCTGGGGACAACGGTAAACGTTAGGAATGGGATCTCCAAAGCCACCCGCCCTACTAAAAAAGTTCGCAACCAAGGGACATGCCGAACACCTACCTTTCCAACTAAGTCCAACGCGAGGACCCTTTAATTGACGTGACGATGCGTTCCGTCGTCCGCAAGCGGTGGCCGCCCTTTTCCCTAAATCTCTTGGGAAGCGAAGCAGGCTTTCTGATTCTGAGAGAAAGATAGAAATAGAAAGGCAAAGAGATAGGCAAGCCAAACCAAATAAGGAATGTTTCAATCTTTACCTCTTTTTGTCAGCCGGCAATCATAGGGTAAGCCCATTTCATGGAGAAAGTTTACATGTTGGGCCAGGCTAGTTTGCTTCGATGGTAGGAGTCCACGCAGTGAGGCAGCCATTTCCAGTGACCTTTTTTGGGGTTGGTTCTATACGAGGCAATCGAATATGGTCCCTGTCTGTCATCCAATCCAATAGGCATTTAGGGATCCCCGATTGTAGATTGTAGTGAGCTTTTGGTAGTCCTATGCCTGTCTCTCCAGCTTGTCTATGTCTATGGGTTTGCATATGTCTTTTCAAGGGCTGGCTTTTTATAATGACCTTTAATGAAAGCGCAAGAGCTAATGATAAGGAGCTAAAGGCCTACATTATAGTATACCAGGATCGTCACGAGAGGATTGGGGAAGGTCTAACTATGGACCGGACCATAAGACGCAGTTTCTTATGGCCTAGTATAGGATGGATATCTTTCTGTTCCGCTGAAAAGAGATAAGCACTAAGAAGACGACTATTTTGTGTTGAATATGCTATCTTCCACATAGGCTAGCTTCCTCCTTGTGGCGAACAAGACTGAGAATTTTTTATTCTATTTAGATATTCTAATATAAGAATACGAGTCACGCTCTCTCTTTTTTCGCCCTTCTTCCCGCTAGACTTATCTCTTTTGGACCTTGTCACAGCCTAAAAACCCCCTCTTCTTTTTCTGATTCGGATTAGTTCAAATAGCCTTGATAAAGACCAAGACCCAGGGCATAGGAAGGAATTCTTTTCCTCACCAAAGCCTTCGATCATCATGGAATCACGTTGAGAGATGAGTGATCCACGCGAACTAGCCAAGTGCAAAGTCTTAGCGCGGGGACCCCTCCACAGCTAGGTTATTTATTTCCTATACCAAAGCTTTTCGGCTGGGCTGGGCCTATTGCGAGCCCACGTCAGGTTTTCCAATGACTTTGCTTGACCTTGTCCTCTAGTTGGTTGGCCGAATCATCTCTTCCACCGTAGTGGGAATGCTTTTGTCTGGCTGTTATAAACATATGAAAGACCGGCCCAGTTCGTATCAGGGCTTCTGTTTGTGGAAGCATGTAATCTTAAAAAAAAAAGAATAACCTGTAGCTACGGCCGTCCCTGAACTGTTGCGGCATTGCCCATGGCATGGGCATGAGCACAGCACCTATGTATGGGCAATACCACCCTATATTCTTTGCAAGAGACCATTCCCTCACAGTCGATGCTCCTTCTTGCTAAAAAGGCACCTTTGAAACTAGGAAGATTTCTTCTAGTAAGATGGCAGGCAAAGTCTAGCAGGGGCAAGCCTAAACCTCTACTTCCACCGTCGCAGCCTATAACTCTAAAGCTAGAGTATAGTATATCTAAAGTGCGCTTTTGGCTGATTTATCGTTTTAGTTGAAAATGTCACTTGCACAACTCTTCATAACAGCTCCTTCTATGCCTAGTGCTTTTGCAAATGGGCAATTTATGGGCATCTGAGAACAAGCCCTGAATTTTCTTCTTCAATTGCGCAAACCAAGACACCTACTCTTTTTTTTTTTTGTTTTATGAACAGCGCGAATTCTTGAGATGCTAAAGAGGGACTGGCCAAAGGGATAAGGTACATCCTGTTGATGTTGAGCATTCTATTCTTCTTGCTCACTAAAGATATACTTACTTGTTTTCATGGAGCGAAGAATGCTTTCTTTCTCGCTTACTCGGGAGCTAACCTAGAATACAGAGTCTTTGACACGGCGTCAATATGGCTTAAAGAAGGTCGCTATGCCTCGAAGAGTTATATCGTAGCGCTTTCAAAAAGATCTTTTTTATCCTCTGTAAGCTAAAAGGATATATTCTTAGGTAGTGGCTCAATAGCTCTCCCCTCTAGTTTTCCCCCAATCCTCTCCTGCTCATAATAGGGCTTTCAAGGGCTATGTCATCTAGAAAAACGGATCCATTAGCATTAGTTTCCTTCTTTATTTGAATTTTTTGGTTGGAGCCTATCTTATATGCTTTCTTATGCCTTTGCAGTGCCTGAACGTTTTGTTTTGGTAAGGGACACGAGTGAACAAAGGAGAGGTTAAACCGCTTACTAGCGGCGAAAGAGCTTCTATATCGAAGTTCCACATCTTTGTGACAAAGACGATGCTAGTCTTTTCGACGAATTACCTGTTGGAGGAATACATTAGGGACTGTTCTCTCGAGAGATGGGGCATATCCGCTCTTAGCAGCATTCCTCCTCAGATGGACAGAGCCTTATTAGTGTTAGTGATCAGTCCGCTAGTTTCCTGGATCCCACTCGGTCTTCCTTTTCCCTTTGCTCCCTGGATAAGTCTCATTCGATGTCGCAACCGATGCTTAAAACATATTATTTATTCTATCTTCTCAGTCTTCGATCGATCATTCTCTGCTTCATAGAGGAGGGGTTTCCCAGCTAACAAGGAAGCGGGATTTAAAATAGAGGTAAGGTAAATTCTAAACTGGACCGAGATGGCCTATACACCAATTGACCGACACCATTCCTGAAGAAACGAAGATCGTTGCAAGCCGTGTAAATGGCATAAATTTGACAGCAGTAGAACGAACCTTGGGCTTGACATGACAGCACCTCGCGGCTCCCTTTCAAGATGAACAATGCGGCTAAGCGGGGCGGATGTGCCGATGGATGGAGGCGGCTGCATCTAAGAGTTTAGTTCCATGAGACTGAATAACATGGCCTGAAACGCAGTAAACTCACTTTGCTTAACACGGGGCAGCAGAGCAGGACTTCTTTCTCACCCTCACCCGTCACATGGTTCGCACCAGCGTTATTTGACTCGCTTAGTCCGTCGCTGCTTGGCTCTACTTCAACCACTACAGACGGTTCCCTTGCAGCTAAAAGAATGCGATAGAACACCTTTTCTTACATCTGGAGATGAAAGCCGTCAAGCAGGCAAAAAAGTCGACTATTCGTCTTCACTTCCTCAAAAGTGCTAAAAAGAGCCCCTGAGTGCAGACCCATCCCCAAGGGACTAAACGCATTCAGTTCTCTTTCAAAGAGCTTATTCGAGAACAACCTATTATAAAAGCAACCTATTTGAATTTGAAAACAGCTTCTTTTAGGGATGACTATTCTGCAGCGGTAATTGCAAACAGAAAGGGAGCACCGCTTACTCAAGCACTAGTACCGTCTAAGCATCCCACAGCTGATGATTTATTTCCTTCAAACCTTCCACCAGGAGGATGCTACTTCTCTTTTCTATTCTTTGACAGATTACTTGCCCCAGGAATGCTTGCTGTCAGCAGTTAAGGGACAGAGGGAAGGTGACGAAGGTAATCCTACTACGGCACTAAGACTAATTCAGTCTATTTGGCGACTATTCCCACAGCTACTACTACAGCTACTGCTGTAAGGAAGGAATTCGGTTTAAAGCTTGTTGCGGGGAATCAGGTTTGAAATTTATTACACTCCTTCTCTCCCTCTTTCCTGTGCTAGCAATCCGGTAATTCGGTAAAGAAGTCAAGCAGGAAGTCCAGTAAGCCAAGGAGAGATCCCGGTAAAGCCAAAGCTGTGCTTTCCTTACTTCTTCTTATACCCTTGCAGGCAAAACCAAATAATACATATCAATGCCTTATCTCGGCATTAGGAGTTCATTAAAAAGGTAAGACGGAATGGCCGGATGTAAAGAGATGTCCCTGAGACTAGTGAAATAAGATAATAAGGTAAAAGAGTAAGACTAGCAATTCGGGATAGAAGGACTAATTTACTTTTATTTTGCCCTAGAGGAGATCGAGAGTGGTATTAGTTACTTTACCGAGGCGAGGAAGGGGAGATAATGACATTGAGAAAAGAACCTCTTCGTAAAGAAAGAACTTACTTAGAGCTTAGAGACGAATGCACCAAAGAAAGGTAAAGGTCAGACTCCTAATTCTAAGCAGCCTCCGATTCTTGCAACTCTCACATGAATGGCCCTTTTTTTTCGCTTTCACTAAGGGACAGAGTCTGTCTTTACAGCACAGTAGGGAGATTAAATAAAATTAATGTACTAGAGAGGAAAGCAAGCCTGACTTGAGGCGAAGAAACTAAGCTCACTTTCCGCGCCAAAGAGAATCCACTCGTTTATCTGGTAGGGAGAGAGAGACAGTCAGGGTTGACTTGAGTGAGTGCCCGGGATTTCCCCAGGTGGGGCATCCAGGAATCTGACTTCGGAGTTTCGGTTGAATTGAAAAACCCCGCTATAATAATTAAAATGTCTCTTCTTGTTTGTTTTCATCGGCTAAGGGGGCTCTTATTATTAACCAGAACAAGACTTGGCTTATACATTTTGCGAAGGAAAAATAAAGCTAGCTTTTCTAGGGCCAAAAGGGGGAGCTTGCCTAGTTCTACTAAGGAGTATAGCATCGAATCCGCTGCTGGTGGTGAAGAAAGAGTTGGTTGTTTGACTCTCTGATTGAGTAGTTGGCGATCTAAGTAGTTGAGGGGGCTATCTTCGAGTATCTACTGAGGTTAATTATTCCTTGAGTTACTGCAGTTCTTGAATCCTTACCCCCCTTTATCTTTATGGGCGAGTAAGTCATCTAGAAGGCCTAGCTAGATCGCTAGTGTAAGAAGTCTGTCATTTTTAATCACATGGGTTGAGGCGTGGAAATGTCCTGGTGTGAGTGCCAATAGAATGGCATGGATGAGTGAACTCGATGCTATAAGGCTGCCGTATAAGTAGAGCCCAAACAAAGCAAAGAATTGTTGAAGCTGCCGGGCATCTACGTAGGACCTGTTGCGAAGTCTTCCCAACCATAAAAGCCAAACAGTGCAGCTCCTACCTAGTAACGTTATATATGTTAGTCTTATTATTAAGTCGTTCTCCTAATAGGAGAACTAACTATATCTTATGGAAGGATGCTAAATTTCCGAGTAAGCCTATGCAATCCACTGGGGACTCCCTACTATGCCTTTTATTAACCCGAGAACTAGCCCTTGGCTAATTTATTTAACTGATCCAACGATGGAACTTGCGTGCCTTCTTCCTTCCCTTAAGAAACCTTCCTGTTTCGCTTCTAACAGGTGAGATAAGGCGAGGCTTTCCTTGGTTGCTTTCTCTTTCATTAGGCTTGAAACGAACTGGATAGATTTTACGGATTTTACTTACTTGACAAGTAACTGGCTTTATAACTTCGATGGGAGGAGAAGACCTTATATCGCTCTATAACCTGCTTTTGATTTACCTAGAACCAACAAGCCTATTCGCTTCTGCTATCCTAAGCTTTCTGTCTATCTCGCCGTTTGCTGGCCCCTTATTACTTTAGTAAATGGATCCCTTTTTTGCTACTTATGAAAACACTTTGACTATAAAAAGGACTACCGGTAAGTACTCTAACCAAGCAGTAAAAAGAGGTTAAGAACTAAAAAGCTGTCCTATCCAATGCAATCTCATCTCCGAAACAAACGAAAGGAGCCCGCTTTCCCTCTCTCCTTTCCCACCTTCTGCCTCCTGCTTTACTTTCTGACTGCGCCGCTTTAATAGAATGCCAATGCTTTTCCCCTATTAGAGAAGGCCGGAGAAAGCCCTATGTTAGAGATTCTGGTATTCGTAAGTCAGCCGGCTACTAGTCAAGGTCTTCGTTTTTCAAGAGATTTGTCATTACAGCTAATATCATAAGAAAGATAAGAACTCAAATTGCATTGAATCCTTCGTGCGGGTCTTGAATGAGAGGAAAAGCGTTGATTTGGTCTCTCTATTTACAATGCCCAAACAAATAGGATCGTACCCCTTCACCGTACGGGGTGAACCTGAAACGAAAACCGTCGCTAGGTGCTCTTATTTCCACATAGGATAGGCAAGTGTGGTAATAACCCAGTAGGCCTTTGGTGCGGGGTCTTAACTTATTTGCATACTATACTAAACGATCGGCCACTACGGTGCCGAAGGTTCGGAGGACTCCTCCACGAATGGCCTATCGTATCACTGCTGCTAGTCAGTCTGGTCCATTCATTCTACTATCGCCTCTGTCTTCTTGGGGGTCTACGGCAATTCTTTTTTTAGATACAACACGTCCCATGAACGGGACTCCCTCGAGTCGAAATTCGCATTTGCTAAACTAACACAGAATCCTTCCTGTCTCCTGGTTTCTAGGACCCCACTCAACAAATTTCGCTCGTCGCCAAATCAAGAGGGTACACTAGATCGTCATCTATAAACATAACCTGGCGTGTAGCCAAAAGGGCTTGGACACCTCATCCATAAGGTCCACGAAACACTGGGCGTTGGTCTGATCATATGACACCACTATGAACTCGAAATAACATTACACATTTCGGAAGGTCGACTTTTGCACATCACTCTACTTGAACCTAGCCTGATTGAATAAGTCATATATATATTCTAAATAGCAGTTACATGTCCTTAATAGTAGCTTCATTCAATCATCGGTACATATCATATACCGGTCCCAAACATAAATTCTGATGCTCAAGATTATTTCCCAGTAAGTATCAGATGATCGGTCTCTAGTACTCGTTCAATGCACTTGCTATACCTTTCCATAGGGGGTCTTATAAGTGGGTCCCGCTCTCGGAACCAAAACGATAGCAAACTCTACTACTCACTCAAGAGGCATCGGTAATTCCTCCGGGAACATATCTGGGAATCCTGAATGATATAAGCATCTTCTAGTGCTCGAGTTTCCACCGTAAGATCGCGCACTGAAGTTAGAAATCCCTGTCATCCATTCCTCAACAACTGAGTAGCCCTGAGTGTCCATAAGGCACGAGGCAATTACAATATAGCGCCTTGGAGATTCAACTTAGACTGTGTAGAACTACGGAAGTCAACTCTCCCTTCTTATGGCATTCCACTAGTGCATTCAGAGCTAAACGTCTCTAGGGCAATGCCAATGTTGTTTCTACATTTTGGAAATTGGCTAGGCGTTGCTTGCCCCTGGGTCTAATTGGGCCTAACGCACTAATCTCGCTAACTAAGACTTCATCCCCCAACAAGGGTGTCAACACGTGGTTACTACTCAAAGGCTCCATTTTTAATGTAATATATCCCGTTCAACACAGGCGACGGGCATAAAAGGGGTGGGAGCCCTCGTAGCAGTACCTGTTATTGCCCTTACAAATAGAGTGGCATCTCTTTCCCGTTCCAGCCTGTTTCTTGTGAGCCAATTGGAGAAAGCTTACATGGAGTTCCATTTATTCCTACCTGCGAGCGAGTTCGACTTCTAGGGGTTAGAGTCCCTAAGGCTAACAAGCAAGTTAAGGCAATGCTGGAGTGGAGTAAGTCAGCCATTGGGAGTTGCCATAGGTTGTATCCCTAAGCAGGAATAGTTTGCGAGCCAGTTGCAGTGACAGTTGGAGTTGCTTTACTTGGTAGAGTCTAGCATTCAGGCGACATAAATAAGGAAGGGCATATCAAAATAATAGAAAGGGACGCCTTTTAAGCTACGAAAAAAGGAAGTGGCAAAGGGTCTTTTTCGTCTTTATGATGTATAGAATTTTTTTAGGATTATACTTGGATTCGGTACTTATTAAGTTAAGCATCGAAGGCGGGACTCTTTCCCTAGATAGAGAGATGTCTAATATCTAATATAAATTATAGAAATAGAAAGCTTTCTCTGATTCAAAGAGATTTGACCGACCGTGGGTCGGCTAGTACCTATTTTGATGCTATAGTCAAAGAAATAGAATCCATGAATGGCCCTTTTTTTTAGCGTTCATGGATTGCTTTCCTCTTTTTTCTATCCATCTTAGTCTTTCTGATAGCTTTGGTCTTTTTCCCATGCATCCTTTCTGTTGGTCAACAACCAAGCACATCTCACTTTCGTTATGAACTACTCCGTGCAGGAAAGACTCTCTTTCTGTCTGGAGGGAATTTTTTAGTCTCAATCAATCACTATGTTTCCACTCAATTTTCATTACGAAGATGTATCACGTCAGGATCCGTTGCTCAAACTGAATCACGCCAACGTTATGGAAGTTCCTGGATTGTGTGAAATAAGATTAGTACCTAAGGCACCCTATGATTTAATAATTAAAAATGGAAAATTGGCTATGGAGATTCCGCGCGGTCAGAAATTAATACAGACACAAAGGGGTTCGACAGGAAAGTCGTTTCGATCCAATCCATTCTTGGGGTCAAAAAAAGACAAAGGATATGTCAGTGACCTAGCACGACAAAGCACTCTCCGAGGGCATGGAATGTCTAATTTTTCGGTCAGAATATCGACAGTAATGTCTCTGTTAGATTCTCCGGTCGAAATACGGGAAAACTCCATTCAATTCTCGATGGAAACGGAGTTTTGCGAATTCTCCCCGGAACTGGAAGATCATTTCGAGATCTTCGAACATATTCGAGGGTTCAATGTGACTATTGTAACTTCGGCCAACACACAATATGAGACTTTACCACCGTGGAGCGGCTTTTTGCAAAAAGATGAGGGAGAAACTCAGTAAGATATGTCGGAGAAGCGAAATATACGAGATCACAAACGCAGATTGCTCGCGGCTAAATATGAATTGAGACGAAAGCTTTATAAAGCCTTTTGTAAAGATTCCGATCTTCCTAGTGATATGCGGGACAAACTTCGTTATAAGTTGTCGAGATTGCCGAGAAATAGTTCCTTTGCACGAGTAAGAAACCGATGTATTTCCACGGGTCGCCCTCGTTCCGTATATGAGTTCTTTCGAATTTCTCGTCTCGTTTTTCGTGGATTAGCATCTCGAGGTCCTTTGATGGGCATAAAGAAATCGTCTTGGTAGCAACCGCCAAACCCATAAAAAAGGGTTAGCTCCGCAGCTGGTCCACAAGCAAGGTAAGTAGGTCCATTACCGGCCGGCTCCGGACCGAAAAGACCTAACGGAGTAATCCCTTATCTCGGATCGGAGATGCTAACGGGGCAGGAATCGAAGTGGGGGACCTATCTACCGCCTGTGTCTATCTCCTGTCAAGTATGCTCCCCAGACATAGACTACGTACAGGGTTGTACTCTTGGATATAATATCACCGCGTGAACATAACATTAAGTTACGAATGTAACTCCCGAGGGATCGACCACTATTCTAAATTAAGTAAGGCGGAGAACTTTTGTTCATTGGAGCGCCAGAGTGCGGGGGTTGTTCCCATCATTGAAGTCAGAGTGTGGGGCTGAGCCTTCCATAAAGAAAAAAAGTGCTTAGTTTAGTTGGAAAAACCAACGCAAATATCATATTGACTTTCTCTCGCCCAACTTCTAAGGATAGATAGAAAAGGTTGGAGAGAGTGACTTTATGAAATTGTCTCCTTTCTAAAGCTGCGCAAGGCCCCAAAAAGGTGGGGGAACAAGAGTTGTCACGATAGGAAAGAGATTTTTATGACTATAAGGAACCAACGATTATCTCTTCTAAAACAACCTATATCCTCCACACTTAATCAACATTTGATAGATTATCCAACCCCGAGCAATCTTAGTTATTGGTGGGGCTTCGGTTCGTTAGCTGGTATTTGTTTAGTAATTCAGATAGTGACTGGCGTTTTTTTAGCTATGCATTACACACCTCATGTGGATCTAGCTTTCAACAGCGTAGAACACGTTATGAGAGATGTTGAAGGGGGCTGGTTGCTCCGTTATATGCATGCTAATGGGGCAAGTATGTTTCTCATTGTGGTTCACCTTCATATTTTTCGTGGTCTATATCATGCGAGTTATAGCAGTCCTAGGGAATTTGTTCGGTGTCTCGGAGTTGTAATCTTCCTATTAATGATTGTGACAGCTTTTACAGGATACGTACCACCTTGGGGTCAGATGAGCTTTTGGGGAGCTACAGTAATTACAAGCTTAGCTAGCGCCATACCTGTAGTAGGAGATACCATAGTTACTTGGCTTTGGGGTGGTTTCTCCGTGGACAATGCCACCTTAAATCGTTTTTTTAGTCTTCATCATTTACTCCCCTTTATTTTAGTAGGCGCCAGTCTTCTTCATCTGGCCGCATTGCATCAATATGGATCAAATAATCCATTGGGTGTACATTCAGAGATGGATCAAATTTCTTTTTACCCTTATTTTTATGTAAAGGATCTAGTAGGTTGGGTAGCTTTTGCTATCTTTTTTTCCATTTGGATTTTTTATGCTCCTAATGTTTTGGGGCATCCCGACAATTATATACCTGCTAATCCGATGCCCACCCCGCCTCATATTGTGCCGGAATGGTATTTCCTACCGATCCATGCCATTCTTCGTAGTATACCTGACAAATCGGGAGGTGTAGCCGCAATAGCACCTGTTTTTATATGTCTGTTGGCTTTACCTTTTTTTAAAAGTATGTACGTGCGTAGTTCAAGTTTTCGCCCTATTCACCAAGGAATATTTTGGTTGCTTTTGGCGGATCGCTTACTACTAGGTTGGATCGGATGTCAACCTGTGGAGGCACCATTTGTTACTATTGGACAAATTCCTCCTTTGGTGTTCTTCTTGTTCTTTGCCATAACGCCCATTCCGGGACGAGTTGGAAGAGGAATTCCTAATTCTTACACGGATGAGACTGATCAGTGAACAACTCTGACACCAAGAATTTACGTATTACACCAAGAATTCATTGACAAGCGGGTAACAAAGCCCTTCCAAACCCCCCCACTGACGAGTCGGAGGAATAAAAGAACCGGCTCGGTATCAGCGGAATATAGCCAGAGAACTTAACTCCTCTTCATTCGCGCCACAACAATTCAACTGTGAAGAAGCTTTACCAGAAGTCAATATGATTACGGAAGTCAGACTTGAGGATAAAATGGAAAGCACCAACAGCGCTTAACAACTTGTTTGCTACCGTTGAAGAAACGACGTGAAATGGCAGCCGGATCAGTCTCATCTCTATCAACCTCTCCCGGGAGTCAGAGACAGAGGTTCCCTGTATGGACTTTGATGGGTGAAGGGCAGAGGGAGTTCCTCTTGTATTGTATGCATGTATATACACAGCCCGCTGCAAGCTAGCATGGACGAGCAGTTGTCTTTATCCACTATTACTTGAAGTCCTTATATAAACACAAACCCAGCTAAAAGAAGGGAGTCCTTAGCCGGTAATCAATCTTCACTAGAGTGGTTATGAGAAAGGGAGTTAAGAATGCGAGTTGTAAGGTAGGAAAGATAGCCCCTGTTATATAGTGTGTTATTATCCGGCCTTCATCTAAGAACCTTTTTCAGATCTCGTATTAGGGATACCCTTACTTAAGGAAGCCAGGACTCTACTAAGCGAAGCTACTTAATCCTAGTTGTTATTCTATTGTATGCATTTAGATTAAGAATACCCGCCGCTGGGGGGGCAAGGAAAGGAGATCAGATTTGGTATGAACTAACCGGAGCGAGCAAGCAAGGGCAGGTATTTCATTCGAGTAGTCTTTATCAAGTAATCAATATTAGAAAGACTGCCGGGAAGCAAGAAGGTGGTCCTGTGGAAGAGCAAAGAAATATAAGTGGATGTCCTTCAGGATGACTCTCAGTTCGTTCATATGAAGGGAGAAGAAGAGCGAGTGCTTATTGATTGCTCTCTATGCGAAACCTATGGAGAGTCTGAAAGCGTTCTTCAGATGTGGGAAGTTTAAAGATTGAAAACAAAATCATTGATCTTGGGTACCTAGGCTCTCAGTTTACATGGCGAGGGCTAAAGTTATTTTTGACTAAATACCGCTAGCAAGTCTTCTGTGGAGACTAGGAGTAGCACTAGTCTCAGGAGCTGCGTCGATAGAAGATAGAGAAGGAGCTGCACATTCATATTACTCTAGAAGAGCTCTTGAGAGCTGAAGAGAAAGATCAAAGCGATAGGCCAGGCCCACCCGTCAAGCAGTTCTCACTCCAAGCAGGATTCTTCTATGGATTTGTGGGAAGGCGCAGGATAAGAGAAGATTCGTCTATCTAAGTTGCTGACGAGCCAGTACTGTTCGTGGGCAAGCAAAGTTTCAACTCGCAATCCATTTCTACAGAACGGAGAAAGGTTATGCAGGCGGGTGTTCATTTGCAGTTGCTGGTTGGGGATGGAAAGAAAGATGAATAGTTCGGTTGGCCTTGGCCGGAGATGGAGACACAGGTGGGTAGGTAGAGAATACCTAGGGGCGCTCTACTTGATAATTTGGATCTGAACATGTACTTTCACGCGCAGAATCTAAGTTAGTGCTTTCACCAACCAAGGATGATTCACTTGCAGAAGTCGACAACAGCGAATAATCGGATATGGTAGTTGTAGATTGATTGGACTTTATACCTTACCCTAACTCAGTCTTCCGCGATTCTCTAAAGCGGGAGGAATTGACTTCTGTAAAAAGGAGAGAAAACCATAGCATCTGTATCACTTCTTTACTTCGCTTATCTAGTAGACTGGGGTTTAGCTTTAGCAAGTACTACTCTAACTACTCCAGGATAGTATAAAACTACTCCAGGATAGTATAACCGATGATATGATGTTCTGATAAGAAAAGTCTGTTTTCAAGGTGCGTAGCTATGAAGTCAAGGAATCTCTCTTTCCTGTGCTATCAAGAATAAGTAATAGCCAGGATTGTATTCTTATACGCGCGTGCAAGAGATTAAGTTTAGTGTAAGGTGCAAGGCTTAAGTCATAAAGGAAATAGAACTCCCAGTCTCATTCCGGTATTGTCCACGCCTATTGGCAAGTCACAGGGTGTCCTCTGGTATAAGTTAATATCCCAAAGATAGGAATTTCAGGGCTAGCATTATATTTAACTCTTCTGTACATCTCACTAGGACAGCTTTCATCCCTTAGAGTCCTTCTAGCGGGTCTTAGTGCCTTCCTATCTTCCACAAGAGAAGATCTTACCCAGAATATTAATAGTGAATCTTTCCTCCTGGTTCTGTTAAGGGCCTAGTTATGGACTTGCTCGACCAAGTGTTAAAGGTTGGTAGTAGATTCTAGTGTGGCTCAATGGAGCTCTTTCTCTCCCTCTCTATAAGAGAGATAGGATCACCTAAGTCTCGTTATGGGCGTCTACCTACCCTTCTTTCTATGCTCATTTGGTATAATTTAAGGGCTCGGTTCAAACGAGGATAGGTTTATGGTGGATACCTAGGCACCCAGAGACGAGGAAGGACGTAGGAGGTGGAATCATTAGTGAAGATATCCGCGCATCGTAAATCCGATCAATAGGTTGCAATCAGATAAAGGATAAGTTACATATTTGAGGAAGAATACGAATGGGATTCCACAGCACATTCATAGGGCGTTAGGGAGGTTTCAAGCTGGATCTGAATCCATTCACGCTCCCTACTGCCGAGAGACGGAAAGTCGTTGATGCGCTTCCGGAACTACTGGAATGAGAGCTCCTCCCGCCTGGACTGCTGAACTTTCTTCTTTAGATTCACAACTCCGCATCAAGAAAGTCTCGCCCGTACTGTCTTGTTCCATCACTTTGAGTTAGTTGAAAGTCCTTCTCAATCAGGCCATCTGGGTCATCCACTGCTCTTTCTCTCACTCCGGACCGATCTGTCAATGAAGCAGACAAAAGCGGCAAAAGAGTAGGCTTGCCCCCACTAAGCGTCTGAGACGATCCGGTAAACAACACTGGACTGACCGGAAAGCTGCCTTGTTGATTAAAGGACCCGGCCCGGATATCAATGACTCAAGTCTGTTCCGGCCCGAAAGAAAGAGTGAGAGAGAATCTCACAGAAAAAAGGAAGAGAGTGAAGTCACTTGTTTCAGTCGTAGAGACCGAGGATAGTTTGTAGTGGAAATTCTCCCTCGTCAGGCCGGCAGAACCTGTCTTCTTATCTGATTTTATTCAGGGTTTTGAGACCCGCCCACTGCCTTTGCTTTCCTTATGAAATGGTAGAAAGTCTTCCATTATTGGACTAAGAAAGACTACGTTCCTTAAGGCCTTTCATTAGAGTCAGAGTTAGCGCTCTTTACAAGAACCGCTTTAGAATTCGCTAAGCGGTTCTTGGTAAAGAACGTTAGCAAGGATTTGTCGCCTGTCTCTGTGAAAGCAGTGATGGGGGCTCATTCGCCTCTACAGCGGTTGTGCCTCATTCCTTCTTATTCTTTAGATCGTTTCTCAACTTTCTTAAGATTAGGAGGGAGGGGGTACAAGGCCATAGGGAAGAGTCCCATGTGGTTTATAAGGAAGGGGAAACCCGACCAAGTAACCTATGAGGCTTTCCTGTGGTTACGGTCTCAGGGTCCCTGTCTGAGCTGGCTGTTGGGGGGTGGACGGTTCCTTACTCCTTCTGAGTTCTGGTTTATTTTCAGATACTCGGTTGGACTAAGAAAACCCAAACCTCTCAAGCCTTTCGACTTCGATTCACTTCCTTCCCCAGAAATGGGGTCGGAGTTTAGTGAGCGGACATCGTACAGGAGTCTAGTTCAGTCAGCGATTGCTACTTTTGGGGAATGGTTGACCTATTATAGGGCTTCTCATTATCTCGATTTTAGCGGGTTAGAACTGAAAGGTCGCGGTCACCACCAGGTGACCTTACTGGATGAGCTCTGGGAGTTTATCCCTGCTTCCGGATGGTACCACCTGGGGAGAGATCAATTTAACTCCCCGGAGTCCATGTATTGGAAGTTGTGGAAGAAGCTTCGGAGAGATCACCGGCCGACTTTGTCCTTACCCGAGACTTTGTTAAAGGTATGGATTTGTCTGCCAGGTGGTCCCATAGTGATCAGGAACCGCCCCTTTATCTATAGAATGGGAATCTTTCGTCCCACTTCTTTAGAAGAAGGGCCTGTTTATTATGTGTTTCCAGAAGGGTCTTGCATTACATCTCTATGACTTACTGTGAGGTTAGCTGCCTCTCAGTATGAGCTTCATGAAGTCTGGTGACCTATGAAGTTAGCCTATCCTGATATAAGACTGGTGGCTTTTCCTGCCCTACGACTTGTAGGTAACTCACTACCTTTATGGAGTAAGAATCATTCCTGCTTCCAGACTTAACCTTCGCCTGCACAGAAATTATAGGAACTTAACTGAGACCTGGTTAAGGGAAGAAGGTTTATCATCCTGTTGTTGCCATATCTGTTGCCGCTGTTCTCTTTGCTATTTAATTTATTGTGGTAATAACTGAAATAACCGTTGTTCAAATAGCCGTAAGCGGTGGTGGTGAAGTCAGTTAATCAGACTCGGTTGTGCTAGAATCTGCTGTGGGACTATCGCTTGTGGCATATCGATAATATGAGTATGCATCGAGAAATATAACTTTAGATTGCATGTCCAGATGAAATGCAATTTCCAACTAATGGCACTACTTCCTCAATAGTAAATTTACTTCTAAGCTGGCTCAGGTAAGATAATCCTGTTCTTGCAATAACTGGTCTTTCTGGTGAGTGAATAAGAGCTCTTCGTAACCGCAGCTAAAGGCTTAGCCTAGCCCTAAAGCAAGTGGGGGGGTGGGGGAGTGGCGGAGAGGGCCCCCATCGTTTGTGCGGTTATCCTATCTTTTCTAGGGTACTAATCCTTACTTTCGAATTCATACCCGATAGATAATCAGAGTAGTAAATTGCCCCTCATTCCCCCTCTCCGGCTCGTTACAAGTATGATATTTGTACCTTCTTCGTCTTCTCGTACCTCTTCCTTCTATACGTCGGATTCATTCCCTACTTCTCGGATCCCATCTCCTTTGAGAACTAGCACTCAAGACAGTTGGATCAGTCATCAATGTCATCAGCTGGCTTTTGGGAAAGCTATAGTATAGCACCAGTTCAATCCTTCCTTCTGTCTTTCGGCCTGCCCGTTTAATAAAGTAGTCGTCGAGAGTGGGCGCAAGTACTCACTCCATTTAATTAGGTCCCATACTTTCCTGTCAAACTAAAACGAGGCATGACTTTAGCTATAGGGAGAGTTTCACCGACCTAAGAGCCAATAAACTAGGGGCTTCCAGTTTCTTTCATGTCTCTTTCATATTCCAGTCATGCAGGTAAGCCTCCATGTCTTCTATTCTAGGGAATAAGTGGAAGTATTAACTTCTTACGCCGAATTCATCAATAAGCTAGGTGGTATTCAATCATTAGCTATGGTTACGCCGACAAGTAAGGAAGGATATAGTCAAAAGGCTATGCCCCCATGTTAGGAGTTTAGTCTCATCTGTCCTCTCAGTCTCTTAATCCCGCTCTCTCTCCTCCACTCTATCGGACTTTACAAATGAAAGCTAGGGTCCCCCCTCATGGGGATGGGATGAATACGAGCAGTCGGAAGAGCAGCTCTCTCTGAAGCCAAGAATTGATGGATTTGGTAGTCACAACACTAGAACCTAGTTAGGTGTGCTTGAGGTTGAAGCCCTTAGTTGCAAGGTCTTTGACAGTGCCCAAGAAAGGGACAGGCTGGCTACTAAGCAAAAAACCAACCCCCGCTGTACAAGTACAAGAGGGCCTGTCATAGTATGAACTCTTCCCCATAAGAAGTAAATTACTGGGCTTCTTCCTTCCTTAGTAGACATCCCATCTCGTATCAGTCATCGAATGTGACCAATCCTTACCCCGAAGCTCCGCGATACGGAAGACCCACAGAACCCTTCTAAAAGGACACCTTATTCAAACTAGAAAGTCACCCAAGCCCCAGAAGTAAGGTAAGGAAGCGAAAACAAGGAAATCAGTACAGTACCGGAGACTCCTCCGATATAGGCAGGCTCTTTAGGGCGATTCTCCTCTTCCTTAGACATAAAATATAGTTAGACCCACTAGGTAAATAAACGAATTACCAAGGTAAGACACATATCGCAATCTTACATCTACCTTTGCCTTACCCGCAGAAAGCCTTCGCACTGATTTCCTTCCTACGTTTTTAGCGGAGAGAATAGTCTAGTTAGTAGTCCTACAGAAGCCAGAATAAATCCTATAGATTAGAAACTGTAACCTATAATATTATATGCATATCCTAACCTGGGAATATGCGCAGAAAAAAGCACCTTTTTTCACTTTATCACTGGATTGCGAACTTACTAATCCTTTTGATGAGAATGCCACTACTCTTACTTACTATCTTCAAAGCCGCCTATTGGCGTGTCCCGATCAGGTGAATCGCTTGGCTAGATATCTCCTTAAGCGATATATCGTTAACTCCTTAGTTCCGGATAAGAAGGGAGAAGCACGAAAAACCCTAGCTTTCTGTCGATCCTTAGCTCCAACTTGCGTCAGATCCTTTTGCCCCTTACTCTGCTGGATGGAAAGCGGATGCAAGAGAACTCTCAATGGCTGCAAGTAGAACTGCCATTGAACTATATGGATAGCAACTCCCACCGGATGGAGATATCTTAACTTTTTTTTCAAGCCCGCTTGCCGGTAAGAAAAAGAGACAGCTACTGGACACTACGGGGACTGTAAGCGATCTAACAGAACTGGCTTGTTGAACGGAACTCAGACTAGAGATATCAAATGACCCAGGGACTGGACCTCTAGATGTAGCACTGGATGTAAGAAAAAAGTCGCAGAATAGATAGGCAAAGCAGCACTTAGCACTCCAACTAATGGCCTTAAGACTGTTGCAATTGGTACAACTGCTTCAATGGGATAGAAGGAAACTGGCTAAAAAGGATTAGAAATGGACTAGTAAGAGACTCCAATGTAACCTCAAACTCAAATTGGAACCCTAACCCCCGTAACTTCGGGAGAAGGTTGAATGTTTTCAAATTGGTAACCTTGTGCCAAAGCATCTAAGGTGGGTGGGTAGGCGCATTAGACTGAATTAGTGTTTGTTTTGGCATTTGTAGCAGGAGAATAGGAAGAATTGAATGACAAAGCGATATTATCTTATAAGCAGAACTAGCGCTTAAGGTGCCTCAGCGGGGGAAGAAGTAAAGTCTCATCCCTTGACTACGAAACCGAAACTAAGCGGCTATTCTTCATATCGAGAAATGAAGTGAGAAGGATTTCTAGCTAGTCTTCCTTATAACCGGGTAAATGACTTAACCAATCGAGTTGTTCACATTCAACTATGGCAATTCTTGTTAAGAGCTGAAACCAAGAGTTCAGAGCGGCCAAGCGGAATCCTAGTTTCTAAAAGCACTCATTCCCTTAGGATAGGAGCATTCGTTAGCTAATCTTTCTACGCTTAGATCTCTATTATTCTCTCTTTCTAGTTCGAGGGGGGCAGATAAGGTTTTTTTTATCCCTTAAAAAAGCCTTTTTCCGTTGCTCGAAGCAACCACGAGCTCTAACTTAAAGTAGGTCTAGAACCACTAATATTAAGTTAAGTTGTTTTTTCTTTTCTCCAGGCTATAGCGCGAGAGAAACGCGAACAGCGGATTCTCAAGCAGGGGATTCGTCGAAAACAACCTATCTGTCTACTTGCTTTCAGTTCTGTTCCCGTCTCGATCTTTTTTATTTAATATGGGAGCCGAAGTCGACCCTTCCCCAGCCTCTTGAAGGAAGAGGTTTTGAGCGTGCAGTTGTAGCTGGAGGGAAGTCATCCCCTCCTCAAGGGCCCCTCTCACTGAACACCTATCTATAGAATATCCGTTGGGCGAGAGCCCTTCTACTCGGCACCGTCGGATCACCGGACAAGTTTTTGTACAGTTGCTTCAGTAGCGATTTCTATCTATATACGATATTTCGTTCGCCTTTGTGGGCTTGGAAGCGTCATAGAATCAGCTTTACGCTTCGGGTAAAGGTCCACTTTCTCGCCCAATAGGGGTGTTCCGGCCCATGATAAGTTCGGTTGCGTAGTGTTAACTCTGGTGTTGTCTACCCGAGCGGTTATTTCCACTTTGATTCGTTTCCATGGGTCCAGTCCTTTCGGGTCAAAGTCTCTCTTAATTTATTCCTTTGGTTAGCGGGAAGGGCTCACCTGCCTTGATCATGCTTGGCCGACCTCTACTGATGTATCTGTCATTAATGGAAGCACGAGGGAACGGGTTTCATCGGCAGGCTTTTTTGGTTCGCAAAGCTTGCACTTCCCGGCGAACGAATTGAATGAATCATCATGAAAATTAATTAAACACGTCCGTTACTTAAATACCAGTAGGCTGTAAAAGCAGCTCCCCCTGAAAGCCGTATGGATCCCTTCGCTCGATCGGCAGGCTCTCCTCCCAACAGAGTTGCTTCTGTTCGAAGAGAAGAGCGACGCTGGCGGCGGGGCAGTCGAATATGCCCCATACCAGCACCAAGTGTCCGCCCGTATGATCTCAAAGATAAGAGGAGCTTTCTAATCCCCCCCACTACCTTGTGCTTGCCGGTTACCAAAAAACTATGTTGCTGAGCCAACTAGCCTGGTCCCGATCACGTTCACAACCAAAGACTCCCTTCTATGGTCTCAGGCGCTAGTTTACCAAACAAACTATCAAACATGGCAACAACGTTTGCACGCTGTGCTAGTGGTTTGACTTTCATCGCTACTTGGAACCGATAAACCGCACAGAGACGTTCTCGAACACTCTCTCTACGTCATTTTCAAGCGGGTATCCTGGTAAATCCAGCTTCAAGACTGGCTCGAGGAAAGGACCTAGCTAACATCACTTCAATGAAGATTAGCTGCCTAACTAAGATAGAAGTAGTTTGACGGCGAGGAAGAGCTTGAAGAAGGAAGAAGTACCATTGGCGAAGTAGCTTCCTCCAGTCTTAGTATGGGGTGTACCCGAGAAAGATACAAAGCAGCTGAGATCAGAGTGAGTAGCATTGATCTCTCCGTTTGGTCCGACTAATTAATGTAAAAAAGATTCCATCGATCGGTGAAGCACATTAACGGAAGTGTGCACGCTAGCGCTCTACTCTAAGCTTCTAGTTAGCTCAAAAAAACGGAGCTAGAAAGAAAAGGTAGGTTGAATCTTAAAAGTACTCTGTGGGGGTAACTATGTTAAGTTAATTGCGTATCGTAAAAAAAAAAGAAATGTTATGGGAAAGAAATTGCTACTCTATTCGATGGGCCAGGAACAATCGAAACAAGCCAGACCTGTACGGTCTCTCTTTGAATCCTTACTTAATATGCTTAATATGGTGATACCCCCGATTGTACCAACCAACATATGTCTCTCCTCCATCAATCGGTACTAGTTATTGTAATTTTTATTCCTTGATTTGATTTGTCCGATGAGAAATGCGAAACGAAAGAAGGATCCTCCTGCTGGGAATTAGATCCCCCCCCTACAGAGATGAATTGATCGATTCATCGGATCCTAGGTCGGGACTGACGGGGCTCGAACCCGCAGCTTCCGCCTTGACAGGGCGGTGCTCTGACCGATTGAACTACAATCCCAGGAATAAAAATTAGGTGTACAGCCTAAAAATTCTTAGATTAGATATATATTATCTTTAATTTCTCTTCATTATTCATATTTTATGTCCTAGGACATAGATATTCTAGATACCAATTATGAATCGCCCGCCAAAGTCTTCCTACTTCTCAAATGTTCCAATCAGATCCGAAGATAAATCAATCAAAAGTCAGTGGACCTGAATTGAATCATGACTATATAAGCTATTCTGATATTCAGATTCGATATAGATGAAATCGTGGAAGCGGACCTTTTATTTCCTTGGACCACGTATGAATTCGTCGTCCGATTGAATCTTCTTGTTCCTGAATGCTTCATAGGAATCCATCGCTATTCCTTTCTTCCACCGAGAAAGGTTCATTCCGAGTCACAAGAGCAATTTATCTCTTTTTTTCGTTATGGTAATGCAATGCAAGAGGTCTTGGAAATCGGGTTGTTTCTGATGATGAAAACCCGATATTTTAAGGTCGGTAATGTTAGAAGACGACTGTCGGTATCTGATGGTAAGTAAGATACCTATGGTCGGTATATCTTTGAAAGCTCAGACGGATATAAACGGACTCCTCGAGGGCTACTTAAGGCACTTTAGTGCAAGCAAACCAACCAGAAGGACTGGAGCTGTTGGATGTTGCTCGGTGCTGCTATAAATTAAAAACCAAAAAGCTCTGCGTCGAACTTCAGCCCCTTCGAGTTGGCGACGGGGCAACAGCCTCTGACGCCCCACACCGTTGCGGCAGGAGGAGGCTTGCCCATCAGCCTACTTTGCCAAGACGTGGCAGGAGCGCAACGACCTAGCCCAAACCTACTTAAACTAAAGGCCTTAATGTCAAATAAAAAAACCGAGGAAAATAACGTCAAGTAGAAACGAACAAGGTCTTACGGCACGATCGCTATCTCTTTTCTTTTTCTTTATCTCTCCTCTATAGAAAGAGGGGATGATACGTGGCGTGGTATACCTGATCATTTGGTCAACGAGACGTACGTAAGTCGACATAGCTCCATTTATATTTATATTCTTTTTTTTCTTTCACTTAGCCCGCCTCTCCCCGGACCAACCCGGATCTGCCCTCGAAAGTCTCTCTGCATTTTGGGAGCAGAGCATGCAAAATCGAGCAATGAATCTTATAAAAATTTCCTCAGGTCTCTATAAATCTATCAAAATAAAAAGCCCGGGTAGAAGCACAAGCAAAAGGAGAGAGGAAAAGTAGAAAAAGGAAGGGGGGAGGAGACTCGCCTCAATACTTCCCACTGGACGAGAGGCGCACCTAACCCACCTACCCACTCATCAATCACGGTGTTCAGCTGACTTGCACTGATAGACCCCTATTGTCTTGGAATTAGGCGCCCATCTTTTGACTGTTGTCAACTAATCTCTTCAATGTTCGATTCTACTCTATGTTAGAACATTTCTGTGAATGCTATTCTGATCTAAGTGGTCCTATTCTGTGTCCCGTGCTAGGAAGCATTATTCCTCTTTTCATTCCAAATTCAAGAATACGACCGATACGATTGATTGGTCTGTGTGCCTCTCTTATTACTTTTTTGTATTCCCCTGTTCCTCGGATACAATTCGATCCTTCTACGGCCAAATCTCAATTTGTGGAAAGCCTTCGATGGCTTCCTTATGAAAACATCAATTTTCATTTGGGTATAGACGGTCTCTCTTTTTTCTTCGTGATATTGACCACATTTCTGATCCCTATTTGTATTTTAGTGGGTTGGTCTGGTATGAGAAGTTATGGGAAAGAGTATATTACAGCATCTCTAATTCGTGAATTTCTAATGATCGCCGTGTTCCGCATGCTGGATCCTCTACTATTCTATGTTCTTCCCGAAAGCGTGCTAATCCCTATGTTGTGCGGAGCTGAGCATCTTCTATTCGCTGGGATAAAGCTTTTCCTCTGCAGGGGCCTTGTGCAGTAAACCCCCTACGGGCGGTCGTCCGTCGTAAAGTAGTCCCCGCGAAGCTTTCGGGAAGAGGGGTAGTCTTGTGCGTAAGCATAGCATTTCTGGTCGAACCCGCCCAACCCAACTAAGACGAACCGAACCTGACAGACACATCTTTTTCCTTTTGGGAGGGTACTCCGAGTAGTGGGTACCTCGTAGGACCTCGACCCGCCTACTCGGGTCTTGTATGGATATGCAGGAAGGGGTGCTCCTAGGTGTGTGTAGGGGTTGTGTTTGTTCGCGAGAATGGATTCCTCGTCAAGTCAGTTTGGGGGGTGTGGACACACTTGCGCGAATTCGGGTAACGGCTACAAGGGAAAAATAGAAAGGAAACTGTACCCAACCAGGGATGGACGTAAACTCGTAAGCTACCGAGGGTAGGGATAATCGTCCAGGTCTTATTGTGAAAAAAAAGCCGCCCCGCCACAGCAGGCGGGTTGGTTCCTCTGTCGTCGCCGGGGAGCTCTTGGTGAGGAGACCTTAGGATAAGTTGCTAAAACAAACGAAACGGGAGGGGAGGATCGACCCGTTCAGTAGAATTCCGAAGAAAGACTGTTGGCAGCAGGTGGAGACATTTCTTTGGCCCCCTTAAAAAAAAAGGAAATGCGGGCAGGGTTAAGCTCGGTAGAGGGTTCGATAATAGGGTCCCGTCTTAAAGATTCAGATAAGAAAAGAGTTCCAAACCTTTATGCATGCACCTTCGTATAAGTGCTGCATACAAGTTCCGGCCAGGAGAATTGGGAAAAAAAAACAAATAGGAACCGCTCACATCACAGTAGTAGTAGCGTAAAGCCGTAAGTCGGGGGCGGCCATAAAAGAAAGGCTATTACTTTCACATCTCTCTCTCTAGATATCTAGGGAGAGATCCACTGCGTGAGCAACCGACTGTGCGTTACATGTGCTCTACAGGCCGCACTCCATCTTTCTTCCCCTTTTTTTTTTAATTTGGAAGACGGGCGTTGCGTTCGGTTCGAAAGGCATGGTTTTCAGTATGTCTCCGGATAGGGCCCCCCACTAGTCCGGCTAGCAAGTGAGCGGTTCTTTCGGGCGAGAAGCGGGCCGGGCCCTACGGGCGGGCATCTCCCGCAACGCAAGCTGCATTGTTCGCCACCACCCGATAAGCAAAAGATTAGAGAGTCCAGGCTTAATATACATGCATAGATAGTGGTCTAATGACAAGGGCCGACGACGGAAGCTCGGGACGGAGCCGTATGATGCGGAAGTCTCACGTACGGTTCCCTGAGAAGGGAGTGGCTACCTACTGGAGCTTCGACCAACCACCACCGGTAAATTCCGCTTTGGGGCCACCCCTTACTCTACCATTATTATAGGGGTATGGGGTTCGAGACAAAGAAAGATCAAGGCAGCATATCAGTTTTTCCTTTATACTTTACTTGGATCTGTTTTTATGCTATTAGCTATTCTGTTGATTCTTTTCCAAACAGGGACCGCCGATTTACAAATATCATTAACCACAGAATTTAGTGAGCGGCGCCAAATCTTTCTATGGATTGCTTCTTTCGCCGCTTTCGCCGTCAAAGTGCCTATGGTACCTGTTCATATTTGGTTACCCGAAGCTCATGTAGAGGCACCTACGGCAGGATCCGTCATCTTGGCAGGAATTCCTTCAAAATTGGGAGCCCACGGGTTTTTAAGATTTTCAATACCCATGTTTCCCGAAGCAACACTTTGTTCCACTCCTTTCATTTATACTCCAAGCGCGATTGCTATAATATATACTTCCTTGACCACTTCAAGACAGATCGATCTTAAGAAGATCATTGCTTACTCCTCAGTAGCCCATATGAATCTGGTGACTATTGGTATGTTTAGTCGGGCGGCGGCCGTTAGGTCACCTATTTTTAGTTATTGACACAAAAGACAAGGCCAAAACATGTGTGCCGGGCGTGCGACCCATCAACCTACTAGCAATGGGGGAGAAAACATAGCATGTCGCAACAAAAGCTTGATTCAAGGCGTCAGCAAAACATTGCCGTCTGTTCCAAAAACAAAAGCCCCTTAGCGCCCCGGGACGGGAGTGGGGGACACCCTACGCGCAGGCAACAGCAGCACCGGCTCTACGAAGTCAGAATCTAATCTTTGTGTTGGCTTTCCCAATTCATTCGTGAATAAGAATTCAAGGGCTAGAAGCGAGCGCTTCTAGCTGCTTCGCCTGCTTCTTCTTATTTATTGTGGCTATGTTGGCGTGGCGGAAATGAACGAAAAGCGAGATGAACGTGCTATTTAAAAATCGATTGATAGATAGCCTGATCCGTTCTGATAGATCGAAAGAGTAGGAATGAGGTAGAGGGAATCCTTCAATAATAAGGGGAAATCCCCTATTTCTATCTATTGATAAGACAACTATTCTTGATCCATCAGAAATAAATCGATATGTATCTGATGGAGTCTACATCGTACGTAGAGCGCCCAAGCGCCAGCTCAGTTCTCTTATCCATCGGTCCAATGCACTGTCATGGATGGAGGGAAAAGCAAAAATCAAGTTGTGTTGTTGTTGTTCGCCGCCTCGACGCATTCCCTTCTCTCCCCGGCATCGTCCCACACAGAAAGAAAGAGCGCAGAGCCCCGGCCCGACCTGTAGTGTAGGTCCGCTAACGTAAAGCGAGGAGTTGAGCCTGAACTGGCGAACCGAAGTCACTTTCGGAACCATACTTCCTACAGCTAACACGTGTCCAGTCCAGCGGGAACGCGCAGCGCAAAAAAACGTAAGCTGCTATACCGAATCCCCCGCAGGCCATCGGGGACCGAGTGGTAAGGCCATGATCCGCAGGGGAACGGATCACTCATTCTTCCATTGGGGACAGGTGCACGAACGACAACTCCAAACGTCACACATCCGTCGCCTACTTACCGTTTAGGTGGCACCAGCGAGATCCAGCTAAGGTAAGGAACTTCGTGTCGCGGCTGCTCCACTCCGCCGCGGTCTCATGAACCGAACTTCGTAGCCTTCCCGCGCGCGAAGCGAATGGGCGCTGTGCTGTGGGTCAGTTTCGGGGCGGGGGGCGAAGAGAGACCACAAGAATGATTCATTTGGATCGACGAGCTTTTTCAGCCCCAAAACTAAGAATCAATGGAATGTCTGTCTATCCATGAACATCTATTCTATCTGTATATCTAGGGGATCTCTCTATACATAAAAAAGGTTTTTTGGCACGATATGATCGCCTAGCCGTAGCCGCATATTGAGCGCAGCGGATATGCGGGATTTCAGTTGGATCAGATCTTTCGCTTTGACGGAAGCTTTTGGACCTAGCGAAAAGGACTTAATAAGCCTTCGCGCAAGCAAGCGCGAGAGAAGCAAGCAAAGTAGAAGCTTTGCCAGAAGCAAGACGAGGAAGCAGAGCTGTCGTATAAGCGGTAGCTTCCCCCGACCTACTAAAAAAAATACAACAGTCGCGACCTACTTTGATTCAAAACAAAAGAAAGGCGAAGGGTTTGGCAACAAGCAAACGGCTTTCTATCATAGTTGCAAGGGTTCCCTACTTAAGTTAAGTACCAAAGGCTGCTTTCGGTTGGTCAAGAAGGGGGCTGTTCACTACAAGCTATCAGCGCTGTCTTAGATTGAACGTCGACTTATCTTATTGCCGTTCAATCTCTAAGGCGGGTTTACGCTGAGAACGGAATAGTGTTCGTGTCCAAAGGTGAACAACGCCCTAGCTTCTAGAGTTCGCTGCTTTTCCCAGGCCAGAGAAGGGCTTATACTGCTCGCCTTTGTTTGATATGTTCATTCAGTACCAATACAAACTAAAACTACACCAAAGTGGAAAGGCCCCTATAGAAGCTAGAAGTAACCTCTAGTAGTCTAGTAGTCGGCCTAACCAAAGCGTCACGACAACAGAAAATTACCCTTATGAATGGAATCTTAAGTAGGGGGCTTAGCCCGCCCGCCTACCAATCAAAGAGGCTGAGAGTAAGCGTAAGCTCTTCGAGCTTCCCTTCATTCGCTTCGCGGGAGCCGCACAACACATAGCTGGAAGTCAGAGGGCCCATACTACCTGCCTAACCCCTCGCTCCGAGGGACCGTAGATAGGAAAAGACGTTATAAAAACCACCCCATTCATCTAAAAGAGAGGGGAAGGGGCCTATGTATTTGCATGACTCCTGCGGATTTATCTACACCCGGAGCCAATCTCCTATCGGTCCTGCCACCACGCCGCAGAACGGGAGCTCGTGTGGAACCTTTTATTTCTGGCGTAACAGCGGTGGAACATAAAAAAAGATTACGGTCGCGTAACATAAGGGCCGGAGGTACGGTAAACTCGGCCAAAATTTGACACCCGAAGGGAGGGCCCGGCGCGCGCAATCCTATCCTCGTCCGAGTTTACCCCTTGCACTTCGGACAGCCGTCCGTAGCATCATAAGGAGGACCTCCCTTTCGGGGGTCAAAAAAAGGTACGGTACATAGGAGGCTGGTCTTTCTCAACGTGGTGTATAGCACGAAAAACCTTTCGATACAAGATAGGGCCGTTCACATGAAAGAATATAAAAAACCCTTTCTTCTCTTTCTCGAGGGGGAAAGAGAAAGAGGGTCTTATGGAGGGAGGGGGAAGGCTTGGTTGGGCTGGGCCTACCTATCCCGATAGGACCTCATAAAGGAACGGGAGCTGTTGATAGGTTCCATATTGCCGAGCCGAAGGGCAGCACTTCTGTACGTGATCGTAGTATGTCATCTCGTCCCCGCTGCATTGAAAAGTACCTATGCACTATTTCCGGTTCACTGATAAGGAAGATAGAGTTGGGGTGGGGGTCTACAATGTGATACTCAAGTATGACCCGGGGAGATACATGCTAACTATGGGTAGAAAGCAGGAACCCTTATGTAAAAAATTTCGGGGGGTTACAGATCAAATCTCTTATACTACCATCGATCGACAGAGCGGAACGACCAGAAAAAAAAAGTGAAGTTAGAAAGCCGTATGATAGGCGGTAACTATCTTGTACGGTTCGGGGGGTAATCGGCGTACTCCGATCAGTGGGGGGAATCTTTGGCTCTATCGAACATACAGGGAATTGGAGGTAGCATTCCACCGATGTTAAGTCATGGACTGGTTCCTTCAGCCCTTTTTCTATGTGTTGGTGTTCTATATGACCGACATAAGACTCGACTTGTTAGATATTACGGAGGGTTAGTGAGCACCATGCCGAATCTCTCTACCATTTCCTTCTCTTCCACTTTGGCCAATATGAGTTCACCTGGTACTAGCAGCTTTATCGGGGAATTTCCCATCTCAGTAGGAGCTTTCCAAAGAAATAGCTTAGTAGCCACATTAGCAGCGCTTGGGATGATTTTAGGCGCGGCGTATTCCCTTTGGCTATATAATCGTGTGGTTTCTGGAAATTTAAAAGCCGATTTCCTCCATAAATTCTCCGATCCAAATGGCAGAGAAGTTTCCATATTTATACCTTTTCTTGTTGGAGGGGCGACCGTCCGTTGAACTACCAAAGAAAAAAGGGTAAACCAATGTGATCATGACATTGTAGGTGCTTGCGATGGGGCGGATGCGACTTCCCTCAGTTGGTTTGGGTGGTATAGCCCGTTGCAGAAGTCCCCCCTTTTTTTTATCCATTTCTGTCTTTAGTCTTTAGGGAGCCAAAGCTTGACTTTACTAAAAAAAGAAGGCCCGCGCAGGGGCGCTCACGTTTTTTGGCTGAGCCGTATCTTGCTGGGTGGGACCGAGAGCAAGAAAGGACGGGGGGCAACCATGCATGTTCTCGACCGTGTCTCCGAGGGACAGTTGAACGAGCGACTCATGAATGCTGCCGGGTTGGACGAGCCAATAACTCGAACGCGTTCGGTCTGTTTTTTGAGCAAGAATCACAGCGTTACCTTACCTTCACCATGATACGGACTCCAAGTTCTTATGGCAGAGCGCGAGGAGATTGATCATATCAATATGATGATGGGAATGGAAACCAGAAGCACGACCGACCGGGGTCCAAGATAATCAAACCATCAGTAACAGTAGTAACGTAAGCATGAGACTTTTTGGTAGTACCGGTGAACCAGATGGCCGCGGCGATGGAATCTGGGACGGAGGACTCGTAGTATCTCTCTAGATCTGGCAAAAGCTAAAGACCCCTTAATTCGAATGGGGGCTGACCACTGAGCCCACTCAGGCCTCGCAGGGCGGGCCCCTTTGGTTTCGAGCTGGAGCTGCCACAGCTTATGGCTAGAGCAATGGGAGGGGGCCCCGGCATAGAGAACTGTAAGGATAACGAGCGCTCCGCCCGCCAAGCGGGCGGCAGGAGCTGCGGGCAAGTGCTTGGTAGGCCAACAGCCCAGTGAACCGGGCGGGGCACTCGACGAAAGGGGGCACACTGAGCAAGTACGATAAATTAGCCCTGCGGAGCTTTATTAAAAGCAAGGACCACTACGGGAGGTCAAACCAAGGAAAGGCCTTATGGAAGTCGGGGCTCGTCCCCGGTCAATATTGGATCAAACAATAGAGGGCCGTAGCACTGACCTATTTATTATTTTTTTTATTCAATACAGGGAAAAGATCGTAAAGTTCCCTACCGATACAACAGACACTCTCAACGGATCCTCCGCGCTCCGGGCATACCTCTTCCTTCTGTGCGTCTTTCTCGTGGCGGGAACAGAACAACAGGGAAAGACCCGGCCGACCTGCCCAAGGCTCGAGGGCGAGCTTTATTTAAGAGATAATGGGGAGTGAATCGAAAGGCTTCCGTTTTCGTTCTTGGTTTTTTTGGGGCTCCTCTCGATCTTATTCGTAGTTGGGAAGGGGGAAGGAGTCTAAATCAATGGACATTAATGAACCATCATTGATGGACGTTGCACATGACACGATCAATTCGACTCAAGGTCCGGCGCTAATAGAAGTTGCTTACTCTCCTAGTTAGAAGGAAAAAGGCAGGGCTTTTTTCGTAGTAATAGTGGGCGGGTCTCATGATATCTATGCCGGCCGTCGGAATCAAATGAAGGGGCCGGGCCTGAATTCAGACCAGACTCTTCTTTATTTGAGCTGCTCCCACGCGCGCAGACCGGAAGATCTCAGTTGTCCTGGACTTGACAAGTACGTAGAGATCTTCGTGGGACCGGGGAGGGAGTCTCAATCGATCTTTTCTAGGATTCCTTATCACGCACGGAGATCTTTCCATTGATAGATAAGAGGGCTCCCCCCCTTGAACATACTCTTAAAGGTTAGGTTACTACCTGCCTCTACGGAAGAGGTTTACTTTGTACCGCCCGGAGGTCATATAGATAGAAACCCGGAGCGATAAGAACGAAAGGGTTGGTGTGGCCACAGCTACAACTACTGGCGCTTCAAAAGGCTTAGAAGAAATCTAAGGGCGCTACAGCAAGCTACCTTTTTTTAGGTCGTGTAATAGGGAGGTGTAAGCCTCGAAAGCCTTTAGTACTTCGGTAGGGCGAGCAGCCCTTAAACCGGTTTGGAACTCTTCCCGTATTTCTGCATTTCATTCTCTATTCGGCCCGCCTCAAACAAAATGCTAAAAAAGGATAGGACTATTGATTCGAAGTCACTACGAAAGGGTCGGTCAATAGCATAGCTCTTTATTTCCCCGGTCTCCTTTCGAAGGAAAGGCCTTCGCATTCCTAATCCGGTAGGGGGCCGGACGGCTTTGTTTGCCCCAGCTTGGCTAATCGCATCCCCGCGCAACGACATTCTCGCCCCTTACCGTTCTCGCTCAGTCTTTGCAACGGCTGGGGAGGCAGTCGTAGAAGCGAAGCCTATCGCCACGCCGACCATAAAATACGAGATTGGGCCCCTTCTCAAAGATTTGATGGAATGGCCCAGCCCACCCAAGAGCGCTTATGTAATATGGGAACTCATGGCTGGAAACAATCCTTATGGTTTTGATATCCGGTAGGAATAATAAGAATCAAAGTCCAGGTTGGTTGGTGAGCCTAGTGATAGGAGACTATCTAGCTTGGTTCGGAGAGCACTTGTTGGGTTAAAGATTTTTTGTTGCTAAATGTTATGTTACGGCCTAAATGCTGAACTATTGACCCTACTTGTTCGGATGGGTGTTCACCCCAAAGTGTTCCCGGACCGCATGCATACATACGTAAGTAACTTAGTGCAACATGGCAAATTTAATTGAGAGGAATCAGCAAAGAAAAGAAAAACGGGTCAACATGTGTATTTTTTATAAATTGTCCTCGGCTCGGGCCGAGGAGTGTCCACATGAGTTCGTTGAGGTGTCTACACAGGTTCGAAGACGCTCTTTTATATTCTGTCGAGAGTTCGGATTGCTCCACCTAAGTAGAACGAAAAGAAGGAATTGGAAATTAAAAAAAAGGGGGAGCCCTTCGCTTCCGGTAGCTTGCTTACTCTCCTAGTTAGAAGAAGGCTCTTTGGCGAATTCTTTAGATCTGGGTAGAGTCTCGCTCAGTAAAGAGAGTTGTAGATTCCTAGAAAAGGAGAGTAGCCTTGATTCTCTTCTTTGATCACCCAAAGGTTTCATTAAGGCTTTACCTGTTGTTCTATATCTATAGGACAGAAAAAACATCCAAGGAAAATGCCCTGCAACCAATTACTGCCTAGGGAACCCATTTGCTCGCCTGGCACGACAAACTAAAAACAGGATGGATGATTGGAAACTGGCCTAGCATATGACTCTATAATCAGCTAGTCGGAATCGGAATATGCTTTTACCCTTGCTTGAACTGGTTTACTCACAGGCACTGAAACTAGATAGCAACTGTAATTGTAATTGGATGGCAAGGAAATCACAAGATTGCTCACTTAAAACCTAGCTTGCTGGCGCCTGCTGGCTCTCCTAAGTCTCTTTCCCTTTCCTGCAACTGGAACTCTAAATGTAGCACTGGATGTAAACTCTCACTTGAAGAATTGCTAGCTTGCCTATAATTCCTACTTGAATAAAAGAAAGGCCTGCTTTCAAATTAAAGGCTTCCTCACTCACCGTAACAGACTCAGGCGCTAGATAACTCGAACAATGTCAAAAGAGGGCATTGGGATTTAAATAACCCGGCTTTCAAACTAACTTAGATATGCCATTTTATACACCCACTTACAAGAGGCAAGTTTTAGAAATAGAAATAAACTTTCTTACACTAGGGGAGATTCAGTATATGCTCACTTCGGAAAAGATGAGTAAACAGTCACTTCTAAAAAGGAGAAAGGAGAAGGAAGTAGATTAGGGCAGGCTAACAGCGCCAGGAAATGTATGAGAACTCGCCTGTCCTGCCTATGTAACCTATTCGATTCACTCTCCTGGTCCGACAGCAAAACAAAGTTAACTTCCACGGGATCTGCCATCGAAAGGAAATGGCCTGGACATTGCAGGAAATAAAAATATCTAGGCTGCAGATGGCCCAGAATATGCGATTGCGGATATACCTGAATACGCTATGGGGCTGATCTTTCCCTTGCCAGCTGGGATATTTTATGTGAGCAAGCCTCTTTCTTCCTTTGCTTTGGGACGAGGCCTGTTATCTTAATCCATCCAGAGGGAGTGCCCCATAAGCCAATGCCATTCCATTCATTTCCCGTTACCTGCCAGCCATTAATTAGGAATTAGGAGTTCTGTCCATGCGATCTAACAGACTAACAGGACAAGCAGTAGTTTTGAAAGGAAATCAGGCAAGGAAAATAAAGCAAACAAGGGATAGGGATAAGGCAAGTCTTTCCAGTAAGTGGTCGCAAGCGAATGACCTAGGAAGAAGCCCGTTTAAAAAGAAGTTCACATGCCCTGCAACGGATCTCAAACAAAGCGTGGCTGACAGCGCCAAGAAAGTATGGCTTACACTTCCTTAGGAAGTCAGAACTGGTGGAAGTGGGCTGGCTAATTTACCACAAGGGCTCAGGCCTAATTGGACTTATAAAGAGTTTTCAGTCACAAAGGAAGCAAGCTATTATTCCTTTAAAGCAAGAAGGACTCGGCTTACTCACCAGGAATGCACCCTAACCTAAGGGAGAGGGGAAAAAGGGATTAGGCTCTGCAGATGAAATAAAGAAGAAGGATAGCATTCTCTACTTCTATCATTGGTGCTATCGTATATGAGGAGCTTTCTTTTTGGTATTAAAGGTGATGTGATCTTAAAAATAAAATCTCATAAGAGAAGGAAATGGGGGTCGTGGAAGAATTGGGTTCGATTCCCATAGCCCCAATGTGTCGAAATATCATGATTGGGTCGACCAGGCCCGGATCTTTTTTCTTTTTTTCCGGTATGCCGCTCCGCGAGAATGGAGCGAAAGAACCAAGTGGTTTGTGGTAATGTCAGAATTTGCACCTATTTGTATCTATTTAGTGATCAGTCTGCTAGTTTCTTTGATCTTACTCGGTCTTCCTTTTCCCTTTGCTTCCAATAGTTCGACCTATCCAGAAAAATTGTCGGCCTACGAATGTGGTTTCGATCCTTTCGGTGATGCCAGAAGTCGTTTCGATATACGATTTTATCTTGTTTCCATTTTATTTATTATTCCTGATCCGGAAGTCACCTTTTCCTTTCCTTGGGCAGTACCTCCCAACAAGATTGATCCGTTTGGATCTTGGTCTATGATGGCCTTTTTATTGATTTTGACGATTGGATCTCTCTATGAATGGAAAAGGGGTGCTTCGGATCGGGAGTAATCACTAGTGATAGGGCAAAAATAGGGAGGAAGGACAAAGGAAAGAGCGATGCCTACATTAAATCAATTGATTCGTCATGGTAGAGAAGAAAAACGGCGCACGGACCGTACTCGAGCTTCGGATCAATGTCCCCAGAAGCAAGGAGTACGCCCGCGTGTTTTTAAGAGAACACCGAAAAAACCAAATTCAGCTCAACGTAAGATAGCCAAAGTACGATTGAGCAATCGACATGATATATTTGCTCACATTCCGGGCGAAGGTCATAATTCGCAGGAACATTCTACGGTCTTAATAAGAGGAGGTAGAGTTAAAGATTTGCCAGGTGTGAAATCCCATTGTATTCGAGGAGTCAAGGATTTGTTGGGAATTCCGGATCGAAGAAGAGGCAGATCAAAATATGGTGCAGAAAAACCCAAATCGATATGAATGGAGGATGCCTCTGGAACTTCTTTTTCTTGAATCTCATCGGATCAATCGGCCAGGCGGGAACCCAGAAGATGAATTGGGGTTAATTAGCCAGCTAAATAGTTAGCAGGTAAAGTAGGAGTCCCATAGATAAGAACCTTTCACCCCCTTTCCATCGAGTACGTAGTAGGGAATCGTCAACCACCCCTCTCCCAAGGGGAAGAGAAGGAGTTCTCGGTGTGGTCTCTGTCCCTCTTTGTTAGAAGCAACTTCAGGATCAACAGCGTTGAACGGAACAACAAATATGTGGATCTTTGTAGAAAACATAGGACATGCGAGCACAAAAAGCATAAACTGAAACCATTCCACGTGCGGCCTTCGCCGAAGACGAAGGAAATAAAGTCAAGGAAAGGAATAACAATTAATTGCTCAAAGACCGGCTCCGGGGCTAGCGAAGCTGCTTATCCTTTGTGTATCCGTTTGCGTCAGCATTGGCTTCAGACATAGGAAGGAGTTGACTGATTCTCGATGGTTGCACCGCTTAATCGTGCTTTCTATTCCTATTCATAAAAGAAGAAGATAAGGAAGGGCGTCGTTAGCAGGCTAGACAGATATTGAATGAAGAAAGAGAGGTAAATGAGACTGGTATGCCAGTTTCCATCTTGTTTTTGTCGGGGGTTTTGGCAGAATTGGGTTCTACTCCCATAGCCCCTTTTGTTGCGGCATTCCCCCAAGGAAAGAAAGAGAAAGACGGGATATGCGATTTAAAACTTGTCGTCTACTTTCAGGAAATGTTCGGAACAGAGAACTTACAATAATACAACGCCGCATTCTCCGAAGATTGAGGAACAAGAAGAGATCTATTAAGAGAAAGATTTATCCGAGAGAAAATCTTAACAGTTACATCCAATCACAAACTACACGAAAGTTGCCCCTTTTTCATGGGGATTTACCCATCACAGAGATGCACAGAGGAACAGAACGAACTTCATATATACCTTTTCTACTCAATCCAGAAACAAGATCGGACGTTATTCCGGTTCGTCTCCATTTTCGTGAAACTATTCCTCAAGCAAGGCAGCCGATAAGTCATCGAAGGGTTTGTGTGAATAATCGAATGGTAAGCATTACTCGTTTGAAAGTTTCCCACGGTGATCTAATATCTTTTCAAGAAAATGACGCGAGAATCCGCGGTGAAGAAATAAGGAGATCTTTCTATATCGAAATATCAGTTGAAAAAATCATAGGAAAATTCCTGGATCACCCGGTAAGAATGTGGAGAAGAACCAAAACAGAATGGTTCCACCTACTCAAAACTAAGCGGGGATGCCGCCTACTACTAAAATCCCGGTTTTTGCAACAACAGTTGCGTTATTCTATGCAAGAAGAAGACTTTGAAAGAACAAAGAAGTTTGGATCCGAAAAAGTATGCTTAGGCAGTTCCTTCGCTGAGCACAACAGAATGAAGAGGAATTTGTATCATTTCAAATCCCTATTCTTATCGAAGAGAAGAAACGAGAAAAACCGATATCTTCCTACTCGAACAAGAAGTCCTATAGTTTACAACTCTTCTTTATATAGTAATTCGACCTATTGCTCCTCATCCCCCCATAAGTTTACTATGAAGAGAAGGAAGAGAAGAATCAAAAGGATCGAACTACCTACTCATTATTCGGAGGTGAATCATAGAACACCAAAAGCGGTGGTATTTTATGGACCTAACATAGGTCACATCCCTCACGACATAAGATTGAAAGATCCAAACCTTCCTCTTCGGAGCGGAAACGGACGTGGCCAAAACATATAAAGATCCGCGTAGTCGCTCATAGGGACATATCTATCCGGATAGAGGATAGTCTAGATCGATTCATAGATAGATTTCTATCCATATAGATTGGTATCTCCGTGGATAGAGATAAAGATAGGGATCCATCTAGATCTTGCTTGATTCACTATTTCAATTTTTTTTTCTTGATTCTGATTGATTGCCTTTTTGACGACAAGTTTTAAATCTTAATGCAGGCAAGGTACGTAGTTCTCGACCGTAAGGGAGAAGGAAAGATTTTCAATTCTTACTTGCTGGGTCGGAGCGTAGACGAGCGAGCAGAGCCCAGGATACAGGGAAGCCCGTCATAGAGCAGTCGACTAGAAGTAGAAGACTGCAGGCCTGAGAGAAGGCGGCCTACCTCGGGAAACATGGCCCAATTTATCTTCTTTCTTTTTTTATTACCTTCCTTATTTTAAGAAAAGTGAAGGATTATGCACGTGGAATACTCCTTTCCATTTCTTCTTTCTTTTCTTTAAGGGAGCTGTTCCAGAAGTTGCACTTTCTTTCGATGTTGGTCCAGGCCCCCTATCCATTGGCATTGAAGTAGGCAAGGCCAATCCATCTGTTAAGTCAGCTGGTTCTAGGTCAAAAGCTAGTGTAAAATATGTCTTTCTCGTCCTAAGCCCTAAAAGTGCTTCCGCCTTACCTGGAGTTGAAGTTACCGTTGGAGGCCTTTTAGTTCCAGTCTCAGTAGTGGTCTTCCCTATATGTACAGGGGAGTAGTTAGTTGCGAGTGTCAGAGAAGATAAAAGTGCTTTAAAATAGGAGAAAGATTCATTTTACCATCCCAAGGGAAAATGAATGGGAAGGGGGCGTCTTAGCTACCCTCCAGGCTAATTATAAGAATTGGATGACTTACAACTGAAATTTCTTCGGATCGATATATCGTAGAACCGCAATCCAATTCCGAATGCATTCAAAACAACGCGCTTTCTAGAATCTCGATGAAAAGCCAATGGGCTCTATATAGATCTAGGAAAAATATTTATGTTGGAAACCATTAAAAGTTCTCTTGCTCTAAGTTATTTATTGCCCTAAAATAGAATTGAGTACCTATTGGATGTAGGCGCGCTCTAGCATGGGGAATCGCTAGTAATCGCGGCACCGCCCATGAAAATAGTATATGTTGACAAAACGTAACATTAGGGGAAAGTCCTTGTTGTCCTTTCTCGACGACAGTTCGCCAAGGTAGATCGAAAGTCCTATAGAAATATAAGGAGGTACATCGCATTATTACATCGTCAAAAGAACAACAATGAAAGACGAATTTCAATACATCATCGATCTCATAAGTATCAAAAGCTCATGCTATTTGAACGCGCTTTACTAAAATGCTCCCAGCACCTTTATGAGCTCTAAGATATAGTATTACCGGCGCCCGCGCTAATGGGATCCAAGGTTTTTCCATTGGGATTAACGATCCTTAGAAACCTCCACAAGGCCATACGCTTTAGTTTTAGTCGCCGCGAAAGTGGTATTCTCCGAAAAACAAACCGCGGTGATTGTAAATCCATCATTGGCTAAAGGCACGATGATTGACTAGTGCCAGTACCGCTTTTTGAAAGTAAGTGAAATAAGTGAACAAATGATAAGAATAGAAGATGGGGCTTGCTTTCTGACGGAACGTAGTGCGGATTTTTTTCGTTTCGAAGTGCATGCCCTAATTTAACAATGTTATCTCGATTTCGTCATGTTGAAACGAGTTATATAGATACAGGCTTCATTTTTAGGCTGGCGACTTATTACTCTCGAGATTATTCGAAAACGATTCAAGATGAAAGAACAAAAAAAAGCAAAACAGCTATTTATATTGTGTATATAAAGGAAACATCTATATTAGAGTCGCGAAACCGCTAACGAAAGGTAAGTGATTGATCTGCCGCTTTTTTTACTAACATAGAAATGCCGTCAAATGGAAAGGCGGATCATAGAATCCGCTGTTTGATAGGAAGAATAGGCTGTATATGTTCTAAACTTCAAGGATGACGGACTTCTATGCGGAAACCGGAGAAGTAGGTACCCGAAGTTACCGAACAAACTAGCCACTCGTTGATTAGCAGCCACCGTGAGGCCTGCTACTTTCTGGGCAGAGGAAAGGCCAAACTCGAAAAACTCATGAGAAATGACGTGTCAGAAGTACGAGGAAAAATAATATGTGGTTAACCGAATGGATCACTGGTTGCTGGCCTTAGGGCCGGGAGCAGCACAGGTCTTTAATGGACCAGACCAGCCCGTGGAAACCCCAAAGCCAGATCTCTATCCTCTATATATTGACCAATTATCGTGCTTCATAACGAGCAAAATCCTCTTTCTTTGAAGCGAATTCCTGCCCTTTGGGATATTTTGTAATGAATCGAAAGACTAAATCTTCCCAAACCAAACCGGAAGTACATACTTTTAATGAAGCTTTCTTTCCCTCGTTGGTACATTACGGGTTCAGCCCTTGTTTTAAATAAAGAAGACACTTACAATTGCAGGAATAGGTGATCAAGCGGTTGCGACCATCACCTACGAGAAATCCCATTTGTATTCGCAGCTAACCACGAAGGGAGTGAACCGTCGACTTGAGCACCAACAGCTACCACTCCGACATTTGCTACTGCTACCGGGGTTGAACTTGAACGAGGAAAGTCGGGATTTTAGGCATAACTTTTTTTTCCTTCCTATAGGGAGTTGAGAAAAGACCATGCTACCATAGTCACAAGGTACGAAGCGGGGAAAGCATTTTCACAAGACCAAATAAAGGTATTTGAAGCTTCAAGCATTCGTTCCGAGTCGACAAAAGCAGAGAAGATCACAGTCGGTCCTGTTCTTCGAACCGAGTGAACAACTTCTACTAGCCCTCCAAGAGCTATATCGGTGGCACTCGGGATCTACTACTTATTTAATTACGATAGGACGACTAATCAAAATTCAGCCTCCTTCCCAGGGTTTATAGGATTTATATGTTCCGGGGGGGGGCGCCTCAGTCCCAGCCTTGTCCGGTCAGTTGGAAGCAATAGGCTCTCCGGTGATTCTGATTGGGCGTGTGACTAAGCAACTAAAGGAAAGCTAAAAAAAAGGTATTGGCGAAGAAATAAAAAATCAAAGAAAGGAAAGAGGCACCACTCGCGAATCCTTTCTTTCTTGGTTTCGCTACCTGTGATCAAAACAATTAACGTATTAGATCTATCCATCTTTTGGTCCAGTAAAGAAGGAAGATAGGAAGGCATCTGTCTATCTAGCCCTTAAGTACACATTACAGGTTCAAGTCCTCTATTTATCAGTCTTAGTTGTTCGTGGTCAGAAGGTTGAGCATAGAATGGCAGTTTCGCGTACTCCTCTGTCTTTTTCCTATCTTCTCTCGGTATTAGGTGTAGCTATATCACAAGCTCATGTTTCACAGATATTGACTTTGATTTATCTTCCATGGCTAATGTAAGGAAATGAGACGACTCTTTCTTGAACTATATAATAAAAATCTCTTCCCCTCCACACCAATCACGAGTTTTTCTCCATTCCTCTCGTATATCGTCGTAACGCCCTTAATACTAGGTTTTGAAAAAGACTTTTCATGTCATTCCCATTTAGGTCCGATTCGGATCCCTTCGTTGTTTTCTTTTCCTCCCGCACCTTTTCCTCGAAATGAGAAAGAAGATGGTACACTCGAATTGTATTATTTAAGTGCTTTTTGCTTGCCAAAGATCCTACTTCTACAATTGGTAGGTCACCGGGTTATTCAAATAAGTTGTGTTTTATGTGGTTTTCCCATGTTACAACTTCCGTACCAATTCGGTCGATCCGGAATGGATCGGTTAAACATTCTATTAGGGAGCCTGGTCTTTACTCTTCTGTGTGGTATTCATTCTCGTTTGGCTCTTGGAATCACATCCAGCAGTGGTTGGAACAGCTCGCAAAATCCAACCACTTCACCTACTTCATTGCCCCCAACCGTATCTCGTACCTCTATTGAAACAGAATGGTTTCATGTTCTTTCATCGATTGGTTATTCCTCTCCGTTCGTATCTCTTTTTCCAATTGCGGTGTCAATGAGTTTACAAGATTGAATGGCGCCAGGCGAGGGCGCCGCTATGCCCCACAGCTCTGCTGCGGCCGGCCCCCGGACTATGCAAAAGAATCGAGGCCGGGGGGTCTCGCCTTATCCTTTGCTTTCTTCAAATTTGGCCTCGCGGGGGGACTTGCCTGGGCAATTGGATTAGCTCTACGGGCCTTCCTCACTAGCGAAACCCTTTTTTTGGTATGTGGGCGGGATCGGGATCCGACTCGAGTTTTGTGGATTGGAAAAAGTACCTCAACCCCTCATCGGAGGAAGAGGGAAATGCCGAGTCCGAATCATCCACGGGCCACAACCCAGGGCACCAGGCCCAAGAAACTGGGGCTAATGCTCCGGGAATCGCCGGGGAAGCTGGGCAAGGCCCTGTGGACATGGGGCCTACTGCAGAAGTCCCAACGGCTGAATATCTAACTAAAAGAATCCCCGCCGTTTTGCATACTAACCGACGAGCTCAAACACGCATTCTTAATGATGTTTTTGACACTCTCCAGCTAGAAAGAGCTTCACCTGAAAAACTGCTTATAATAAGCAAAGTTTTAAATGCTATTGAAGAGGATAAGGATAACCTACGGAATAATAAGAATGAGCGACTTGACATTTTTTTAACCGTCAAAGTTACCGAAATGCTTAACAATAAAAGCTAGATGTTAGAAGGTGCAAAATCCATAGATTCCGAAGCTGCTACAACTAATTTTAGTTAATTATGCTGCGAGAGGAAGTCGTAGATTGCTACTAAGAACCTAACAGAACTTTTAAAAAGTTTTTAACACAAGAGTTTTTCGGTTGGATCGAGGTCCACTTCTGGAACCCCACCCGCATTAGTAGAGGTGCTTATTTACTAAAATACTGAGTTGGCCTTAGCTTGTGCCTATTCCATGTCCATGGGCTTTCCCGCGACCAGAGCAACGGCAGGGGAGCTTACCTAGTCGTAGTCGTGCAGCATTCGTTATAAGGCTGTTGTTGAAACGTAAACGAACCAACCCATTCTACTCAATTCATTCAAACACGTTTTAAACGCTTAGTAGAACTCATTTTAAGAAGCTTGAGAGAAGCTAACACGCCAGGAAAGATGAGGCTCTGCAAGAGAGGATACCAAATTAGGGGTTTAAAAATAGTCCATGAGCTCTAGTTCCGATTCTGCCTGCGATTACTTATTCGAACTTCCTTCTAGCTAGTGGAGCAGACAGATACAGACCAAAGAGGGACTATAATTGACCCGATGGTATGCCTCTTCCTTGTTCCTTGCTTATGGCTTGGCCAATTGACATTGTCTTCGATCGAGTGCTCTTATTTCACAACGATAGGTGGCCCACCCTTTCTTTGAACCTTGTCAATGATCGAACTTAAAGATATGAACTGAATGCCATTTGATGAGTAACTGAGAACAAGGGAAGCTATCTATGGCTAATAAGAGTTAACGACTTTAGCTTCTTAGCAGCTTTAGCTACATTTTCTAATGCTAGCTTTTGCGTCCAATATCTTATATCGATCTTGGTTCCGCGTATCGGGTGAGAGCAAGCAGGCTTAGCAGAGGAGATTTCCGCTGTGAACGCTATCTCAGAAGCTCTGGCTAAGTTTCACCTTCTTTCTCTTTCCTCTCTTCGTAAACGTCGCCTTAAAACAACAAAAACCTCCCTCCTATATCCTAAAATCCTATAGGTCGAGCATCTTCGAAACCTATCCTTCCTATGAAGAAAGCCAGACAGCAATCTTAACTAGTGATCTCATGATACTGATTCTTCCTGGTCCTATTCCTCTTCATTGATTGAAAGCTCTTTAGCAACAATTAACTCTTTAAAAGAAAGGATCGGAGATACATTATAAAAGGAGGAGGGTGTTTAGGAGCTGGTTTGACGGAACCAGCAAGTTTACTTGCTAGAGTAAGAGACCTGGTGGTAACAACCAGATTCTGTTTAGGAATAATCCAATCCAGTTTTCGAATTCACTCTTTGCTTTGAAGGCGCAGATGAAGAAAGGCTGTCAAGAACGTAGAGGGGGTAGTAGGGAAGTCCTTTCTTTCTCTTTCCCAGGACTATAAGATTAGTAGCTAGGAGCTCAAGTCTGTTGACTTCACTCCGTCATTCCGAGAGAAGGAATGGAATCCGTCTCTTTTTAAAGGCCTTCACCAGGGTCTAACCCTTTAATTAGGGTTAGACGGGAAAGAATATGTTTTTAATTCCCTTTGTTACTCCTTACTCCGAGACGTCACTAACCTTTCATACGAATCATACGAACATCGTTTAACTCTTTCTTTCAACCCTATACTAAACGGTCAATAAAGACGTTGTGGGAAAGTTAGCTATGAGTTCTTTTGTTAGCTTCCGGCTTATCCTTAGCTGTCTTTTTTTTGCAAAGGGGCTAAAATGAATCCCGCATTTTAGCTCTCATCTCAGAGTTCTAATAGAAATAGAAGGCTTAGTTAATGAGCTTATCGTGATCTAGCGGACTCCTCCCAGGCATCTCCTGCCTATCTCACTTTCCTAAGACTAGCTAACAGGTAATTCATATTAATTATTAATTTAATATATATAGGGTTCATAAGCTATAAGCTAAGTGACGGTAGATTGTTAATTCCCTTCCGTTTTTCTTATATTCCCTTCGCGAGTAGGAAGTCGGAGTTAGAAGTAGAAGAAGCATCTTTAGCTAATTCATCAACAGGAAGAGTTAGATGACGTCAGAATTATATCAATGCAATGTCAGAAAGGAAGAACAGATACCAAAGAATGCTAATACCGATAGAAGAATGAAATTGACGGATGTTATCTTTCGTCGACTATTCCAAATGGAAAGGGAGCTATATGACGAATTCATTGGATTAGTCTTAATGGTAGTTGAGTTTGACAATTATATGAATTTATGGATATAACATCTTACTCGGTAGCATACCGGGCTAAGGACCAATGGGGGCACCTTCTCTTAAAGCTCTTAAAGCTCTTAAAGGTAATACTTGCTCGCGCTTCCTTCACCTCGAGAACTGCTTTTGAAAGCCCTTGAGTACACGAGCAGTAAGCGGGGAATATGATTAATCACTTGCTTTGTGTCTTTCACCTCCCAACCCACGCCGGGTTATGTTCGTTCCTCAACCCCAACCAGGGTCTTGCCTTCTTGGAGGCATGCCAACAAGGTCTCACTTCACCACTCTGGCATTCCTAGGCTAGGCGTATTCGTTCTTTTCATCGTAAGATGATAAGTAGGAGGGGCGAAACTGTGGATCAACTGGTTCGCTTTTCCTCTTTTATCTATTTCGATGTTTTCTCCAAGTTGATTATTCTTATAAAGAAAGGACGATTGGGGTACGATTCTATCGTGAAGAGGCCGCCCTCTTCCTCCGGCGAACGGAGCGCCAAGAAGCTTTTCTGCGATCAAGAAGACCTAACCGCTTCTCCGCCATTTATCTTCCTATCAGCCTCGGCACCCTTCGCGGCAACAACGGTCCCGTTCTTCGCCGCTGCGTTTCCGACCCTTACAAACCGCCGCTCTGAACCCGAATCGTAGAACTCGGACATGATAGATTGATCATCTAAGGTTAATAAATTCAATGATCGGCTTCTTTCTTGCTCGAGTCGAATCGCAGCCCGGTCAGTCAAAGGACAAAGCTTTCCTACCCTTATAGAGAAAGGTAACTGTTTACTAGGCTATTCTTCCCATTTCGAAAGAGGCCAGATACAGATACCACTATGAGTAGCCCTTCCCACCAAGCCAAGGAAAGAAGGCAAAGTACTTTAAGAGGGGAAGAGCTTGGCCTAGAATGAGCAAGGGATAGAGATGATGGTATGAATGCATTCATCAACAGAAGTTTCATCCTCGGATTCCCACCTCAGACTTATTCATCATCGTTCTGGTACTGGCCGGCCTAATGCTTTTCCCTCTCCTATCAAGGAATAGGCATAAGTGACTTGCTCAAAGTAGAATGTCATATGAGAAGATAATTTCAGAATCCTCCCGTTGATGCATTGCTTAGCTAATTTAGTCTCTGTTCTCATCGCTGCTCTGGTTGAATGGAAGGGAGGTAGGCCTTATTTAGGAGTGTACCGATGTTAACGATGGTGGTGATGGTGACCAACAAAGGCATGCTTTCTTCCCCCAATCGATAGCCTATGGCTTAAATAAGATTCTAAAATCAAATGAGAGAAGAGCCATAGTAAGTGGTCAGCATAGAATGAGCCTTCTTTCTTCCTACCTTTAGCATTACCATTCTCTCATCGATTACTGCCCCTTCTCAGTAAACTTCTAGCTAGTGAATCTTACCTACTATTCTATTTTAGTGAAGGGAATGCTCTAGCCTCTCTGCAAACCTGCACAGTCCCGGGTCTCTCAATCTTCCAATCCAGCCTCCTTTCTAGATATAGACCTGAGTGGCCTTTTTCCCTCTTATTCAATTAATTACTAGGCTTGGTCTAGCCCCTTCAAAGGTAGCTATGGAGGAGGGCTGACGAAGGAAGTAGATAGTGAATTGGAAGTAGGATGACTAAGTACTTCAATAGTAGAGTTATGGCTTAAATCATGTTAGGATCTTGATCTGGAGATAGGTAATAGGAAGAAGGATGTTGATCTGGCTAAAGAATGAATCTTTCATTTTAGAAGGAATAGAGAATAAGGACTAGGGAGGGGCCTTATTTAGGTAGGAAGAGGCTGAAGATGAGGCGGTAGACACAAAACGACTCAAAGAATTACATAGAAAAGAACCTGGCCACTGGAGTAGAAATTGGAAATAAAAGGGCTGTGGGAAAGGATCCAAGAGGAAGTAGGTTTGCGGTGAGCCCCGCCCAGCGGAGACGACCAAGGTCTGGTAGCGCCGGTTCTTTGACATGCCGAGGTGATCCCTTCTGACTAAGTGACGAAAGCTTGAACTCGAGTGAAATCTTGTCTGAGTTCAGAAAGAAGTGGAACGATAAAGCGTACTTTTAATTCCGGGAGGAATCGTTTAGTAGGGTTCAGATTGAACTTGAAATGTAAATGTTTCAGGTAGGGCTAGAGAGTCAATAAAAACCAAGGTTGCTCCTGTGGTTAACCCTGGGCCTGACTAAATAAGGAAATGTTGGGGATGATTCTAACAGGTCTTGCTCTGATCTAACGCGGAAAAGAGGACCAACAGAGACTGCCCGAAGGAGGAGGGGTCAACTTGCTGCAGGAATGGTTGAATAAAGGGCTTGCCCTACTAAAGTTTGAAAGCTTCAATTCAAGATTTATTATTGAATATTCAATCCATTAGCGAGAGAACGAGAAATTCTAGTGGACAATGATAGTCTTGAATAGCTCCGACGGAGGAACTGACCCTCCCCTAGTTCTATGAAAATGGGAGTTGGCCTCTGGAGAGAGAGGAATTAGGCGCGCGAACGACTGTGGTCTTTCTTGCGTTCAAGATCAAGAGGCAGCCCCTAGTCTTGTTTTTCTGTAACGGGCCTTTGGCATACTTTACTTCGTCGGTCTTTGCCCGTCTTTTTTCTCTTTCTGTAATGTAATTGAGAATTTTTTATTGGAAGGGGGGAGACGGGGACTTTTCCACCACGTTAGGCTCGTGAGTCACTTTTCGAGTCAGAAATTCAGCTCTTGACTGAAGTTAGCAAGAAAGTTTTTGATTAAGGAAGACTGCGCTCCTGCGACAAGAGAAGAAAAAAAGGCCTTGCATATAACTCACTTGGAAGGAGAAGAATGGGAATATCCTAGAACCAAAATAGTAAGTTTATTTATATAGAATATATAATAAGCGGAATCTTATAATTTACTGGAATTTGCTGCTGTATAGGGGACCATTTCTTTCGCGTCATTGGAAGACGAAAGGGAGTCCGCTATAGCTTCATCACCCGCTGCCACTTAATACTCATCTGATGTCTCCTAACGCTAACATAGGATCTTTTCAAAAATAGGCTGTTTCTGCCAAATAGTCTTCTGTTGCGGAGGATGGGATGTTCTCGGACTGAGGTCACAAAGGAGAACCTTACATAACTCGAAAGTTAATCCCTGTCAGTCAGATAGATCTTTCTTCAGAACATCTTATCTAAGCGTCTAGTGTCATGGTTTGATAAATCAATCGAATTCAAAGAACAAGGGAGAACCTCTAGTAGAATAGAAGATTCTGCCATCGCTTAATCAAGCGCTACTGCTTCATTGACTTGTGCCGTCTGAGTCAGAAAATGTGGTCTTTTATGCAGCGGAGTCCTCTGTCTACCGGCCTTCTTTTCTTCTATCATCAGCCTAGGGATAAGAGATCATAGATAGTCCAGCATAAGCCCAGAGATCGGGGATAATATAACAGCTTTTATGCCTATAAAACTAGAAAGGCAGGGCAGGAAAGGCTTCAGTCCGTCCTTAATTGAAACTGAAAGGGAGGGCTCACCCACTTATAGAAGAGTATGGGTCGACCCCAGTTTCCGGTCCTATTCTGACTGACTTTCTCCTCGCCCGAAGGTCATTATAGCAAGGAGCCAAAGAGCTGACCTAAAAGCAGAAGCTGCCTTGATCTTCTACTTATTGATTGAACGCCAAATGAGACTGATTCAAAAACAAACTGCTATCCCACGACCAAGATTCTTCCCTTCCTCGTGCTAATCTAATCACATCTCTCTCTATTTCCGGCTTTGCCGAACGACTGTCCAAGTCTTCCAATTCGGCCAACATAGCTGAGGAGTAATCGACCACATTTAAATAACTCCCTCCGAATCGATTGAACTGTTAGTTTCATGGGTAAAAGAAAAGGGGACCGTACGTGAGCGCAAAGGGGGTAATACCAGTACTGCTTCTTTAGATTAGACGTTCGATATATCCAAATAACTTCGGATAGTAAATCATGCCAGACTCTACTTACACAAAAAAAGTCCCAGTGTGGCTGATCATCCGAAAAGACCAGCTAAGCATCATTGGGAGGCCGCAAAGTGGGTCCTTCGTTACTTACTGGCTTCGTCTATTCCACCCGTACTTTTTACTGCTAACTCCATTCCTCTACTAAAGTTAGGGAAAAACCCTTCTTTCATTCTCGGTTAGTTAGGGCTTTATCTTTCGTTCGCTTTCGCTTCCTCACTTGCTATCGAGTGAAGCGGTGCTGGGATTGGATTTTAGAGCAACCTGGGTGAGGCATAGATCGCCAGTTTCCTTTAATCACGAAGTCGCACCTGAACTCGAAGCGCTAGCCCTTTGGCTCCAGAAAGAAGAATCTCCCCTGCAGCGGAGCGTTGCTTTGTTTGCTCGGGCTGTTCCGGTGAGGAAGGGCGCTCATTTGTCGGTGGAGCTTCTTTGTTTTGCTCCCCCGTCGGCTCCTCTGTTTGTTTTTTTTGTTGAGCTGGGGGAGGACTTGTTCTCCTAACAGAGCAGACCAGCAAGTCTCGAAGATATGATAACAAGATGCTCGGGCTAAGGTTCCAGGATAACGACTGGCTTTCCGCCTCTCATCTTTCTTTATTAATATGGACTTCATTCTGTAAGGCTGTTAGGAGCCGAGAGAAGGCGAAAAAGCAGATAGCCCCTTAGAGAAAAATGCCTGCCCCTATCCGACGGAAGACCTTGGTGTGATCGCTACAATCGTTCCTTGTTCCCGTCGAAAGTAAGAATTGAGGAGCGGTCAACACTGTGTGTTGTAAGGCCCCTTAAATTAAAGGAAATAAATAAGTTTATAGTAAGTCTGGGTGGGATCTATTCCAAAAGGTATCACCCAGCTAGGCGAATCACAGTATGTTTGGCCTGCCTTGTAATCGATAAGAAAGACCATTACTGCCATCTCGGGGAAAGATTCCAGAGTCTCAGGCTTAAATTACATATAAAATTTAAGAAAGAATCGTTCAGTAGGCTAATCTTGACTCTTTCCATTTTCGATTGAGAAAGCCTCCAATAAGTAAGTGCACCGAACGGGGGCCGGAGAGACGGTCAACCTGAGATCGGCTAAGATCGAAATTGGTTTACAGCCGACAAAGAAAAAAGAGTCACAATTCTTTCAGGGTTGGTAAACAAAACAACCAAGCACATACATTTCTTACAAGTCTTTCCTAACCGGATTTGTATCCTTTCTTTCGAGGGTAATCCGCCAGTCTCTAGACTGGAAAAGATTCAATCCACTTCTCGACCGGCTTCTTAGGTGCTGCTTAGGCCTGCTTCTATGTCCTGTAACTTCTAAGGCTTCTCACAGGCATTTGCTTTAAAGGGGCTTGTTGGCCCCCTTTAAAGTTAGCTCTTTATGTCTGCTTTAAGCTTCGTCGGACATTTTATGGCCCGTAGCTTACAACATCTTATGAGAAGGGCCTGTAGCTCGATACAATTGTTGGCCAGTTGCGTACGGGCAGACGCCATTCCCATCCCTCATCAGGGCCCAGCTTGACTAAGAAAGATTTTTATGTGGATGAGAGGGGGAGCATCTTTTTTAGATATCCCCGCAATTAGAGCTATTAGATGATAAGAGACTTCGCGCCATGGAACATGTCCAAGTCTACCACAAAATTCAAGTGCATTCCAAAATAGGGTAATATAGAGAAAGTTCAACATAGGGGATAAAGTCTTGAAAAAGATTCTTTCCGCCTCATCCAAGATGGAAACTCCATTTCATTTTGTGCTCGCTCTCTTCTGTCATATCATGGCTGGTGTTCAAGTCTCCGGTCCTTGTCCTTCTATTAGTGGTGGTATCCTAAGATTCCGGTTTAGAAATGATCTATTTCTGTAACTAGAAATTTCATAAGAGAAGAAAGATAGTAGCGTAGATTC